>Ga0315547_1000122_pt1 | contig 88368 bp, 69 predicted proteins | sample SalMarSW160240MG_2_FD_202542 | JGI IMG/M metagenome (GOLD analysis project Ga0315547, IMG submission 202542) | Salt marsh sediment microbial communities from the Plum Island Ecosystem LTER, Massachusetts, United States - Salt Marsh Sediment SW1601-240 ...
AGTTGTCGTCCGGGCAGGTGTTTTCTGGATGCCAGGGATCACCATAACCATCACCATCGGTATCTACACAAATATACTCACCACACTCGAAGACGGAAACGGTGAAGTCGTCGATACCTGCTTCCACAACAGACCCAGCACCCAGATCTGAGGCTTCGAAACGAACTTTGACCTGAGTGGTCGGTGTGAGGTAATCGCCAACCATGAAACTTTTTTCTTTCCACCCGGCAGAGGTAACAGGTCCAATCGTCTCAACCAAAATCCAGCTTGCCCCATCGTTGTTAGAAACCCAGACCTTAAACAGATCGTTGTTAGGATCATTCCCAAAGTTGTTGGTATACCACAAGGCGTAGCCCACTTTGGCGTCAATGCCCGCGCTGAGATCTAAGGATGGTGAGATTAACCAGGTGATCCCATCGTCCACATCAGAATTACCATCTACATTATCTGTGAGATAGCAACTGCCTGAGCCATCGGAATCAAACGGTGGATCACCCCGATCACCACCGCCAACCGGAATGCCACGTTCCCAGGCACCATCAGTAAGATAGGGATCGTTTTCCACAGTCCAGCCCAGATCAGTCTCGAAGTTGTCAGCGAACACAGTGGTAAGTTCTCCAACAAGTACGGAGTAAACAGTAGCAGGAGCATCAGAGGGATTGTATATCACCCCTGAGGTAACTCCCTCGGCACTGAAATAATACTCCGGCTCATCATCACACTCCGCTGATGGCAATGTGGCTTCGTACAGATCGCCGCTTAATAAGACCAAAGGAGAGGTAAGATAGGTGCCACCGTCGTAACGATAATGAAACATACCAGTCCCCGGGATATACGAATCGCCGATCTCTTCGATCTGTACCGTGATGGTTGTGACCTCGCCAGGACTGATGACCTCCGGAACACCATCCGGCAGATTTATCCTTAGCAATGATGCGCCCGGATAATCCACGTAGCAGGCCGCATAGCCGATACTTGAGCAGTCGTATGGGATCCGCATGTAGCCGCCCTCACCCCAGCCAGAGCCCCATGAATTGCGCATAATCCATATACCGTTGCTCCCTTGATTATCGTCCCAGCCGACCAATGTCACGGCGTGATTGACTGTACCGCTTCCACAGCCATTAAATATTCCGCCAGTATATGCCTGCATGGCCGAATTGGCGTAAACGGCCGCCGACACCGGGCCGTAATCCAAAATGGCCTGTTTGATATTATTCACAGGCGGGACACTGTAATCGTTACCAATAAAGGCCCAGTCATCGATCAGATACTCATGTGGATAGGGGCAATTGCACGGAACATCAGAGGCGACGTAGGGGAAATCAGCCTCCATAACAGCTCCGGTTCCACCACATGGGTCTGTCTTCCACTCATGGTAGTTATGCGCCCACCAGCCTCCACCACAACCCCAACCATCAGAGTTACAACTAACCAACCATTGTTCAGAAAGATCCACGGTGGTATTATCCTTGATCTTAATATTACATTCCAGCGGGCCAACTGTCCCAAACGCCCAACAGCTCCCGCAACCATCCTGATCTTTAATCGGGGTACAGCCACCTGAATCACACCAGTTATATGCATCTGGTAAGGCCTTAGTTGGTGTGCAGGGGTTAAACTTGGCGCCAATCCACCAGTTCTCTGGCACCACTAATCCACACAGCTCATCTAACGAACGATCCGTGGCAGAGTTTTCATCAACCGTGAAAGTCCACCCCTCGATTTCTCCCTGTTTCTGCAAAGCGGCAATATCAGCACTCGAGAGGCTCTCAGCAGAGGAAGCTCCAGTCACTAAGAATAAGAATGAAACGATTAGAATGAGGTTACTAATCATTTTCTTTTGTTTCATTATGTCCTTCTCCTTTCTTGTTTCATTGGCAATTATACTAAGGACGAAGCGAGTTCAGCAAAAAAGAAATTAATCGCCTCTGCCAGTCAGCCACTGAAGGCAACTCTAAACTCTAAAATTTTGAGGTTAGTTTACGCATTCTTCTCCAGTTATAGTTAATATAACTGTTTTCTTGAATTTGTCAAGTTTCTAGCAAGAGATTTTACCCGATATGCTCAGAAGTGACCTTTGGGTGATCTTTTTGATTGGGATAGCACCAGGGAAATCACCAGAACATATCAACCTTTAAATGGAAAAATCTTTTCTTTCCACTGGGTGGCATAAGATCAGTTAAACCCTAAATTCGGGAAACTTTAAACGTATAACATATAGAAGTTCTTTAAGAATGTAAGAGATCTAAAATCAAAAAATTTTTACGGACTCAAACAATCTTGAACCAAAATCAGTAATAGAGTTTTGAGGAAAAGAAATTTTTATAAAAAATACTTGACAAGCAAAGGTTAAATTATTATTATAAAGATGCCGATAATAAGTTTGGATACAAACGCTTAAGAAGAATTCGGCAAGCGGGTAAATTTTGAGAAAGAAAATATATAAAGAATTTACTTGACAAGTACCGGAAAGTGGGTTAATTTAAAAGTCTGCCGGGCTCGGTATTTGTCTGAGTTTGGATCCTGAGGATCGGCGGATTTTTTTGTCTCGATTTCTTTCTTGAGAAAGAAAGAGTTGTTCTCTGAAAATTAAATAGTGTGCATAAGCGAAGAGAGAAGGATCGATTCCGCAAAAGAGTTGAATACCCTTGCGAACAATCTGTTGTCAATAATAATCTTTTCACGGAGAGTTTGATCCTGGCTCAGAACGAACGCTGGCGGCGTGCTTAATACATGCAAGTCGTACGAGAAAGTCCTGCTTATACAGAGGGCGAGTAAAGTGGCGAACGGGTGCGTAACACGTGGGTAACCTACCTCGAAGCTGGGGATAAGCCCTCGAAAGGGGGTCTAATACCGAATAATGTCTCCAGAGGACATCCTCTGGAGATTAAAGGTGGCCTAAATTCTTTAGCTATCGCTTTGAGATGGGCCCGCGGTCCATTAGCTTGTTGGTGAGATAAAAGCTCACCAAGGCTACGATGGATAGCCGACCTGAGAGGGTGTACGGCCACACTGGGACTGAGATACGGCCCAGACTCCTACGGGAGGCAGCAGTAGGGAATATTGCGCAATGGGCGAATGCCTGACGCAGCAACGCCGCGTGGGTGATGAAGTTCTTCGGAATGTAAAACCCTGTCAGAGGGGAAGAAACTTTCCGGAGCGAATAGCTCCGGAGACTGACGGTACCCTCAGAGGAAGCTCCGGCCAACTCCGTGCCAGCAGCCGCGGTAATACGGGGGGAGCAAGCGTTGTTCGGAATCACTGGGCGTAAAGGGTGTGTAGGCGGGCAGGCAAGTCGGGCGTGAAAACTCCAGGCTTAACCTGGAGCCTGCGTTCGATACTGTCTGTCTTGAGTACGGGAGAGGAAAGTGGAATTCCTGGTGTAGCGGTGAAATGCGTAGATATCAGGAGGAACACCGGTGGCGAAGGCGGCTTTCTAGCCCGATACTGACGCTGAGACACGAAGGCTAGGGTAGCAAACAGGATTAGATACCCTGGTAGTCCTAGCGGTAAACGTTGGGCACTAGGTGTTGTCCCTTAACCGGGGCAGTGCCGCAGTTAACGCATTAAGTGCCCCGCCTGGGGAGTACGACCGCAAGGTTGAAACTCAAAGGAATTGACGGGGGCCCGCACAAGCGGTGGAGTATGTGGTTTAATTCGACGCAACGCGAAGAACCTTACCTGGGCTTGACATACACCGGAAAGCTCAAGAGATTGAGCCCCCCAGCGATGGGTCGGTGTACAGGTGCTGCATGGCTGTCGTCAGCTCGTGCCGTGAGGTGTTGGGTTAAGTCCCGCAACGAGCGCAACCCCTGTCCTTAGTTGCCACCCCCGAGCAATCGGGGAGCACTCTAAGGAGACTGCCAGTCATAAGCTGGAGGAAGGTGGGGATGACGTCAAGTCCTCATGGCCCTTATGTCCAGGGCTACACACGTACTACAATGGCCGGTACAGAGGGTCGCAAGACCGCGAGGTGGAGCCAATCCCTAAAACCGGCCTCAGTTCAGATTGAAGTCTGCAACTCGACTTCATGAAGTTGGAATCGCTAGTAATCGCGTATCAGCAGGTCGCGGTGAATGCGTTCCCGGGCCTTGTACACACCGCCCGTCAAGCCATGGAAGCTGGAAGTACCCAAAGTCGTTTCTCTAACCTTTCGGGGAGGAGGGCGCCTAAGGTAAAGCCGGTGACTAGGGCTAAGTCGTAACAAGGTAGCCGTAGCGGAAGCTGCGGCTGGATCACCTCCTTTCTAAGGAGTGAATTTCAAGGTGTGTAAAACTTTTTTCGGACTCCCACTTCGAACTTCTGCTTGTGCACGCTATTGAAAAATAAAATTTAGTCTGACCAAATAGGTTCATGGTAATTGTTCATGGTTACCGTGGCTAAAATTTCGAACCGTGAACCATTCACTGTGAACCGTGAACCGATTTCCGTGGGCCTATAGCTCAGTTGGTTAGAGCACTGTGCTGATAACGCAGGGGTCGGTAGTTCGACTCTACCTAGGCCCACCATGAAGACGGTTGATGGTTCATAGTTCACGGTTCATAGCAAAAGCCAAACCTGAACTATGAACTATTTGCTATGAACTGATTTCTCGGGGATATAGCTCAATTGGGAGAGCGCCCCGCCATCGGCGGGGAGGGTTGCCAATCGGGCGATGAGAGAGAGAAAATAGACTCCGGGGGGATATGGCTCAATTGGGAGAGCGCCCCACCATCGGCGGGAGGGTTGCCAATCGGGCGATGAGAGAGAGAAAATAGACTCCGGGGAATTAGCTCAATTGGGAGAGCGTTCCGCCATCGGCGGGAAGGTTACCGGGTCAATCGGTTAGAATTAAAAAAAACTTACGGGGATATAGCTCAATTGGGAGAGCACCGGCTTTGCAAGCCGGGGGTTACCGGTTCGATCCCGGTTATCTCCACCAGGCATTAATTCGAATTTTGTTTTAGAATTACATATCGCGGAGCAACAAGCAAAAAGGAGCGATTCAGCTTTACTAAAAACTTAAGAGGAAGAGAAGACATGTAGGAGAAACTGGGAGAGCGTCCCGCCTTTAGCGGGAAGGTTACCGATTCGATCCCGGTATTCTCCACCAGAAGATTGAATTAGAGTTATTAACGATATATTTATTCAGTTTTGCGAAAGAGCAAGGCTGAATCTGATCTTTGACAACTTCATAGAGAACCAAAAAGCGGGCATCTTCAAAATTGTTTTGTGTGTCGTTTGGGATTGAAAGAATTCAGGTCAAGTTATCAAGGGCATATGGTGGATGCCTTGGCACAAGAAGGCGATGAAGGACGTGGTAAGCTGCGATAAGCCTCGGGTAGTTGCAAACAAACTTAGACCCGGGGATTTCCGAATGGGGAAACCCGTCCCGAGTAATGTCGGGACATCCCTCTGGTGAATCCATAGCCGGGGGGAGGTGAACGAGGGGAACTGAAACATCTAAGTACCCTCAGGAAAAGAAAGTAAAAACGATCTCCCTAGTAGCGGCGAGCGAACGGGAAACAGCCCAAACCGGTTAGCACGTTAAAGCCTGCGTGCGTTGTGCTGCCGGGGTAGCGGGATCTCGGAGGGATCTGAATGCAGTCAGACCGGGGAGTTACAAATTTGTATCTTAGCCGAATAGTGTGGAAACACTAACCACAGATGGCGATAGTCCAGTAGGCGAAAAGATGCAAACTCCTTGTCCGGGATTCCCAAGTAGCACGGGACACGTGGAATCCTGTGTGAATCTGTCCCGACCACGGGATAAGGCTAAATACTCCCTTGTGACCGATAGTGAACTAGTACCGTGAGGGAAAGGTGAAAAGGACTCCTGGCGGAGAGTGAAATAGAACCTGAAACCATATGCTTACAAGCTGTGGGAGCTTCGATTCTGAAGCCTTCGTGGCATCGGAGTCGGGGTGACTGCGTGCCTATTGAATAATGATCCGGCGAGTTACTTGTGTGTTGCCTAGGTTAACCCAAACACTGGGGGAGCCGTAGCGAAAGCGAGTCCGAAATGGGCGAACGACCGCAAGGTCAGGGTAGCATGCAGTAGACCCGAAGCCAGGTGATCTATGCATGGCCAGGATGAAATCCAGGTAAAACTGGATGGAGGTCCGAACCCACTTGCGTTGAAAAGCGAGGGGATGAGCTGTGCATAGGGGTGAAAGGCTAATCAAACCTGGAGATATCTGGTTCTCCCCGAAATAGTTTTAGGACTAGCCTCGGATAATAAAGTGACGGAGGTAGAGCACTGAATGGGCAAGGAACCCCACAAGGTTACCAACCCCAATCAAACTCCGAATGCCGTCCACTTGTTCTCCGGGAGTCAGGCAGTGAGGGATAAGCTTCATTGCCAAAAGGGAAACAACCCAGACTACCAGCTAAGGTCCCTAAGTGTAGGCTAAGTGACAAAGGATGTGGAATCGCTTAAACAACTAGGATGTTGGCTTAGAAGCAGCCATCATTTAAAGAGTGCGTAAATGCTCACTATTCCAGCGGCTCCGCGCCGATAATTCACGGGACTAAGCCTACCACCGAAGCTGTAGACTAAGGTGGTTCGGAGACTTAGTTGCAGAGAGCTTTCGGGTTTTCTGCTTCTTGAGATTCCGGTAAAAAATCGCTTTAGTGGTAGGGGAGCATTCCATAGTAGGTTGAAGTTCCGCCGCGAGGCGGGATCGACGAGATGGAAGAGATTATGCCGGAACGAGTAGCGATAATGTCGGCGAGAAATCGACACACCGTAAACCTAAGGTTTCCTGAGGAAGGCTAATCCACTCAGGGTAAGTCGGACCCTAAGCCGAGGCCGAAAGGCGTAGGTGATGGAAAAGGCGTCAAAATTCGCCTACCATCTGAAAAGCGTTTGAGTGAAGGGGTGACGCAAAAGTGAAGACCAGCCAGGTGTTGGATGTCCTGGTCTAAGCCGGTAGAAGTTCTCGACAGGCAAATCCGTCGAGATTTAACTTCGAGAGGTGATAGGGAGGGCGCAAGCCCATAAACTGGTCTTAATCATGTTGCCGAGAAAAACCTCTAAACGAGTTTTTCAGGTGACCGTACCGTAAACCGACACAGGTAGGTGAGGAGAATATCCTAAGGTGCTCGAGAGAACCCTCGTTAAGGAACTAGGCAAAATGACCCCGTAACTTCGGAAGAAGGGGTACCCCTAGTATGTGTTCTGGACTTGCTCCAGGATGCAGAATGGGGTCACAGTAAAGAGGCCTGGGTGACTGTTTACTAAAAACATATGTCTCTGCTAAGCTTCTCAAGGCGAAGTATAGGGACTGACACCTGCCCGGTGCTGGAAGGTTAAAGGGAGGGGTTAGTCTTTTTGAGCAATCGGAAAGGCGAAGCTCTGAACTGAAGCCCCAGTAAACGGCGGCCGTAACTATAACGGTCCTAAGGTAGCGAAATTCCTTGTCGGGTAAATTCCGACCTGCACGAATGGTGTAACAACTTGGGCGCTGTCTCAACGAGGGACTCGGCGAAACTGTAGTAGCGGTGAAGATGCCGCTTACCCGCATCGGGACGGAAAGACCCCGTGAACCTTTACTATAACCTGACATTGGGTTTTGGTACTGCATGTGTAGCATAGGTGGGAGACTTAGAAGCTGGCCCGCCAGGGTCGGTGGAGTCGCCGTTGAAATACCACCCTTGCTTTATCGGGATCCTAACCTTGGTCCATGAAACTGGATCGGGAACAGTGTCAGGCGGGTAGTTTGACTGGGGCGGCCGCCTCCTAAACGGTAACGGAGGCGCCCAAAGGTTCCCTCAAGCTGGATGGTAATCAGCTGTAGAGTGCAAAGGCATAAGGGAGCCTGACTGCGAGACCTACAAGTCGAGCAGATGCGAAAGCAGGGCTTAGTGATCCAACGGTCGTGTGTGGAAACGCCGTTGCTCAACGGATAAAAGGTACTCCGGGGATAACAGGCTTATCTCCTCCGAGAGTTCACATCGACGAGGAGGTTTGGCACCTCGATGTCGGCTCATCGCATCCTGGGGCTGGAGAAGGTCCCAAGGGTTTGGCTGTTCGCCAATTAAAGCGGTACGTGAGCTGGGTTTAGAACGTCGTGAGACAGTTCGGTCCCTATCTGATGCGGGCGCAGGATATTTGAGAGGAGCTGTCCCTAGTACGAGAGGACCGGGACGGACGAACCGCCGGTCTACCAGTTGTCTCGCCAGAGGCACACGCTGGGTAGCTGTGTTCGGAAGGGATAAGCGCTGAAAGCATCTAAGCGCGAAGCCCACCTCAAGACTAGATATCCCTCCCGCCGAAAGGCGGGACTTAAGGCTCCCGGTAGATTACCGGGTTGATAGGTCGCAGATGTAAGTCCAGTAATGGATTCAGTCGAGCGATACTAATCAGCCGTGCGACTTGATCTGTTTTCTTTCTTTCAATCCCTGGTGATACAAAACTTATGCTCGGTTTTTGAGTTTCTCTATGAAGTTGCCCTGAAAAATTTTTGCAGAGCAAAAATTTGGTCGACAGCTTTCAGTCCACAGTCGACGGCCCCCCTGGGGTGTGAGGGGACCGTGAACTGTGAACCATGAACTGTCAACCAAAATTTTTCTTTAGAAAAATTTTCCGGCGGCCTTAGCGAGAGGGAAACACCTGTTCCCATTCCGAACACAGAAGTTAAGCCTCTCAGCGTCGATGGTACTGCTTGGGTAACTGGGTGGGAGAGTAGAACGCTGCCGGGATTAAGAATCGATAATCCCGACTCTTCTGGGTCGGGATTTTTTTTGTTGACACGGTTGGTCGGGCAACCGGGTGGGAGTCCTTCACTTTCGTTCAGGATAAAATCCGAACGCTGCCGGGAATTTTTTTGCCCTCCTGAGCGTACATGTAAGTTTGTTTAACTGGGTGGGAGTCCCTCTCCCGCCAGAGGCGGGATCGGGATAAAATCCGAACGCTGCCGGGAATAAAATCAAAAATCCCGATCCAAATGGGTCGGGGTTTTTTTGTTGACATGGGGGGCAAAATAGAGTTTCTTCTGTAGTGATCAAGGCTGTCTGCGAGCTCGGGGATTTTTCGTTAAGCGGGAAAACAGACCCATGACAGAATCCACAGCAAACTACATCCAGGTTGTGATTGCCGGACTGACCTTTCTCGTATTCGTGGGCCTCGCAGTAGTTACACTTCATTACGCACGACAGACGAAAAGAATGGCAGACATCATGAGCAAGGAGTTTGAAGTGCGATTTAGGCCATTCGTTGATGTCAGAGTTGGAATACCTTTTATGCAGGACGACTGTTCTGGTTTCAAAATACCCCTTGAGATTCTATTACTAGGTGAATTCCCGTTTAGATTGACCAAGTTTGAACTAGAGATTCAACTGGGGGAAGAGGAGATTCTCAAGATAGTCCTACCAAAGGATGTTGCAGTAACAAGACACAATCCTGCTTTGAAGGAATGCGTGGAAGGATTCTCGGACGAAAGGATTTCTAATTACTACAAAGCCAGGAGCAACGACCCAGGCAAAAAGGAAATCCAGGTGGCCGCTCTGAGTCTCTATTCCAAGAATGCAGAAGGAAAAGAAGAGTTGTTTCAGAGACTTCCAGTGCCTTACAAGAACTACTATGAACTCGATAAGATTTGCAGCAGGGGCTCAGATACCATTGCCGCGTCTGGACGGAGGATTAGCGAGGAACTCGACGAATTCTAGTTTTGTAGGTCAACCATGCCCGTAGGGCTGGTTGACAATTCCGTTGTCTGTCGAGCAGGCTTTCCTACGGATCCGTCTGGACGCCATGCTCGACCTACAACTCTAACTGCTTACTTTTTTGGGAGGCGCATCAATATGAAAAAAAAGAATCCCTGGGTGGCGGCGATCTTGAATTTCGTATTCCCTGGGATAGGTTTTGCTTATTTGGGTTCAACCGCTCTGATTCTGTCCGGAATTGTTCTTTTTATTTCCGACTTAGCTATCGGGATCATTTACTACAAACACACTGTGGGAATGGCTTCAAGACCTTCGTATTGGGTCTGGTCCATACTGGCTGCTTTGTCGTTGGCTGTAATCACCTTTGCTCTGACAAAAATATTGAATAAAAGCATCCAAGCACAAGAAGAAAACTCTCCTAAAGAGAATCTGTAAACTTTCTTCTGTTGTTAACGGACGCCTCGTCCCTTACCATTAAGTTGGCGTCACGGACGGGGTCGTCTGACCGTGACGAACAGAGTTTGCTCTGCTCCCCCTCACCCCCGCCTGTGGCGGGATCTTCGACCTTGCCCTCTCCCCAGGGGGAGAGGGAAGGCAGTTTCCTCTCCCCTTTGGGGAGAGGACTAAGGTGAGGGGATTGTTCCTCACTTCTTCCCTACTGCCCATTACGGTGCACAAGCTCAACCGCCACCACATCCGGAGGTGCTAAAAAACGGATTGGTGGTCCCCAGGTACCTGCTCCCCTACTCACGCATAAATAGGAACCATTTTCCAGTTTCAAACATCCTTCGTCGGTGAGATAGATCGCTTTGGTGATGAGACCAAACGGAAATATCTGTCCTTTATGTGCATGTCCTGAAAGCTGAAGATCAAAATAACCTAAAGAAGTCGCATCCACAACGGGTCTGTGTTTGAGAAGTATAGTAAAGTTTTCTTGGGGAAGTTTTGAGAGCAACTCCTTCTCTGAAATATCTTTGAAAAGACCAAAGGGTTTTCCAGCGGGATCATCAACGCCAGCAATATTTAAAAATCCCTCAACAGTTATTCCCTCTGCCCTCAAAATAGTAAAGCCTGCGTCTTCTGTAAAAACCAGCGCCCTATCAAGCCCGGCATAAAACTCGTGATTTCCCGTTATGGCAAATTTCCCGTATGGTGGATTGATTTCTTTAAGAAGCCTCACTAGCCCTGTCAGGTTGCACATCTCACCATCCACCAGGTCGCCCGTTGATACCAGTAAGTCAGGATTTTCTTTTTTGACTATATCCAGAATCGTCTTCAACCTTTCTTCCCCGACGATGACACCCAGATGAATATCAGAAATCTGAACGATCTTCAGCCTGCCAACCTCTTCAGGAATCTTGGAGGTTGTGATTGTTACCCTCTCGATACGAAGATCCCTTGCCTCGAAATAGCCGTAAATAGTTATAAATATCGATAACAGGAATGGTATAAGAAAATGATAGAGTGTTATGCTGGTTATGCTTAACAGATACTTTCCAGTTATTAGTCCCGCCAAATAGACAATAAACCGAAAAAGATCAATCACGATTGAAATGGAGAAGAACAAAACCAGAATCCCCATCCAGGTATATCCGATGTAAGCCATCACGCGGGCAAGGTGCTCAAATCCAGGCTTTTCAAATAAACGCACTAAGAGGGGGGCGAAGACCATTATCGCCATGAAGAGTAAGACACAAATACTGGTCTTTGCGCCAAAAGCAAAAGCGGTCTTTGCCTTCAGAAACATATAAAGATGAAGCCCACTATAAATTAGCAAAAAGATCAGCAAAAAGAGAATCATAGCCAAACTCGATCGAGCCACCGCAGGTTACCCCACACTAAATGCTCAACAAATTATTCCGATTTTTTCTTTCCCCACAAATAAGAAAAACTAATTTTGTGAGTATCCCCCAAAACTGAATGATTCAAGTAAGCGTAATCTAACACCAGCTTATCAAAATTGAATCCGACTCCAAAGGCATAGCGAGCCGGAGAGGTCTGAATGCCAAATCGCAATGGAAAATTTTTCAAAAGCTTAATCTCCTGTCCTAAATGAAGCTGTTCTTTATATCTTTCTTCGTAGGTAAGGTCAAACAGTAAAGTTACCTCCTCGAAAGGAAAAACAGTAAAACCAAAACAGATATCTGTTGAAATATCGTCTGAGTTTTTCACCAACTCAGGCTGGTTTAAGTTCTTCGCAACGAGACCGACTTGAAATCTATTGTTGATTTTATAGGTTGCACCTAAGTCCATTGAAAATGCGGTAAGAGCGTCATATTGCGACGAAAAAGAGACGCGCAAATACTTCAAATTCGAGCCTATGGAAAGATGATCTTTTATTCTGTAGGCACAAGCCAAACTCAGCACGTTCTCTTGATAATAATTACTTTTCCCGAATGAATACCATCCTCCTCCTAAAGAAAAGGAATGAAGAGGAAAAGCAACATAGAACTCTCTCTCCGAAAGCTCATCTATATCAAACAGACGGGAAAGGCTGGCTTGAAATCCTTTATTCTGAAGAAATCCTAAAGCTCCCGGATTGATGAGGACAGCGGATGGCTCATCCGTCATGGCAATGGAGGCATTGCCTAAACTGAGTGCTTTCGCACTTGAGCCGTAATTGTCAAAAGCCGCTTGAGTGGAAGCTGAAAATAATAAGAAAACCCATAAGAAAGAAATAACCCTTTTCATGTTTTGCTTTCTGGAGTGTAAAGCTTCAGCTTTACCAAATACTATAATTAATATTTGTTGGTAACGGATGCTTCATTCGTTACCTTCGTAGAGGCAATTCATGAATTGCCCCTACAGGAACATGGTGTCAGTGATGAATAAGAGCTTTAGTTTCTTCTACCTCTTTGCCACCACCACCGTAGCCTTCTTCTGGCTGTAAGAATTTCCTTTGGCTTCTGCCCACACGATGTATACCCCCACCCGGACGATTCTGTTTTCCTCATCCTTTCCATCCCATGATATTTCTCCCGATACCTGCGGTTCCTCCTCCAAAAGTGTCTTGATCAATCGTCCCTTGATATCATAAATCCTAATAGTCAAATTCGACTCCATGGGCAGGGTGTAATGTAAGATAGCTTCGTCCTCAAATCCGTCACCATCTGGAGAGAAAGGATTAGGTTCTATGCGAAGTTCCAGGTTATCTGAATAGGAGGTGCTAACACTATTCTTTTTTCCGGGAGTGTTTTTATCTGAACTGACACAACAAAGCCAGATGTCTTGCTCAAAAGAGATTCTCTCCAAGGAAACCCCATCTCCACAGTCTTGATCCCAAGTGAAGGCCTGGACATTGTTATCCGGATCGACCAGGCTGATGGTGACTCCAGTATTAGTCAGACTCATCTTGGCTTCGATAGCCGGAAAACTCTCTATTGATGAATCACCCCATACACCACTTCTGTCTCCCCACCAACCTTCAAAGCTGATCGAATCGGGAGGTTCGGATAAAAGCTGGCGGGCAATGATCAAAAATTCCTTAGCGGGGATAATTGTGCCGACAGGAATCAAGGTGGTGTCATCCTTGCTGATGAAAGCCCATCCTTCTAAATCATGTTCCACTGAATCAGTATTGTGAAGTTCCACCCATTCCAATTTGGTAGAAGACCCTGGCTCATTCACCAGCACCTCATTGATGACTACGTTAGCGGTCAAAGAATGATTTTGCTGAGCAAAATCCGCTTTCACGAAAATTAGATTGAAAACAAAAGAGAAAAGGAGGTAAGAGAAAATTATGGGATGTTTCGAGAGAATGTTTTTCATATTTATCAAATGATCTTTCTTTAATCCCTCAATCTCACCTTTCTCTCCGAATACATAAACAGAAGCCATGATAGTTGGCGCAGATACCACCGAACAAGGAGATAAAGCCCCAGAAAAGAGGGCGGGCAAGAATATGGGCCAAGGTTGGTTTAGAGACTGGCAAAAGGTATATCCCCCAGGTAATCATGGCACATCCGACTACAATGGTGGTATGACCGAAAACAAGAGTGGCAGTGCGACCGCCGCACCAGCCTAAATAGACAAGCGAACCGCCAATGAGCAGAGGAATTGCTCCAGGAGCACTGTGGTAAATTATAAGGGTAACTAATCCCAAAACAGCCAAAACTATACCCAAAATCACGGTGATCAAACTACGAGGTCTCATGTTTTCTCCTCTCATAAGTTCCTTTTAAATGTCCGTTCCCCCGCTATTTTACAAAGAAAGTGCGGGGCTGGCAAGAGATTTCTTTGATAAAAAGATAGGAAGGGAAATTTGAGGAGATTAATATCGGGTTTCTCGCTCCGCGACATGCCGCTCGGAGCCAATCCACAAGGCTACTCTGGAAGGCCTGTTTCAGACACCATCTTTTCTAACTTCAAAACACAGGTTCCATCCCGGTCATATTTTGAAAGATAGTTTATGAACTCATTATAGGTAAGAATTCTCCCTTTGAAATCTTTGTAGATATCTTTAATCAATTTCTCCCAGTTTTCATCACCAATTTGTCTCCGCACCTTGTCTATGACATACGGCCCTTTTCCATAAATAACCCTGGCCTTTTCCTTTGTGTTCGGGAAATCAACGTCGATTATGGCAACTTCATTCTCTGTACCGGCAATCTCTTTATACTGATCCAGTCCTCTTTGTAATCCTTTAGTAAAGGCATCTTCTCCTTTTGTTTGCTCCAGATACATAAGACGCAAATAGTGTGGTAAAGATAGTTGGAGAAACCAAAACCCTTTGCCAAAAAGTTTGAAAAATACCCCGGCAGCAATCCACTGGGTGGCGATGGAAAGATGAAGGCTTTCATAATAACCCTTTTTGAACCAATCGAAATTCTTTGATCCAACCATCAGGAGGCCACTTGCAATGTTAGTTCCTTGAAGTTTCGGAATTTCTATCAATGTCAGGCGATTATGAGGATACTCTCCGATAAATTTATTATAGAATTTCAACATGCTACCAGCTTCGGAGATAATTTCTTCTCTTGTCTCTTCATCAATAGTTGAAGAATAGAGATAAATCTTTTTGTGGTCTATATTTTTAACGGTTTCTTCATAAAGGTCTGATTTTGCGATAATCAATGGTAATTTGAACACAGGAATTTTGCTTTCCCAGATAAATCGAGAATACTCAGTAAACTTCTTCTTTTCAACTAAATCACCAGCGGAAAAAACTTCATATTCATTGGGTACCTCAACCGTGAGTTTAAATCTGGCAATTTGATCAATTATGAGAGGATACCATCTGTGCCCTCGGGATAGGATCATTACATCTTTCAATTCATCTATTGATAACGAGTACTCAAAATCTATGGCCAGTTCTTCACTCGATTCCAATTCAGAAGGAACCGTTAGACCTAATGTATCCTTTCCTGTAAATTTATAGGGTACATCAATCCAGTTGCCGTTCATTTCAGATTTTATAGAATTTATCTCTGCATCAGAAGTCAACAGCATCTCGAATTGATCAACTGTATCAACTTTCTGTAATTCCAAACCAGCGAATACATGCAGTTGACTATCAGACGAATCCAGCTTTGCCTTAATATCGTATGACATTATCTTTACTGGAGGAGTTTGGCAAAATGCACTATGACCTAACAATACAAATAAAGAAAGAATTATGATTTTGAGATTATAACAACGCATATATACCTCCAATCAACGTAGGTCGGATATGTTGCAAGACCTATCCGACTTATTGACTGAGAACACATTCCCAACAGATTTAACAGATTAAACAAAGCTTTGAGTCCTTCTCATCTTCCATCTGTTTCATCTTTCATCAGTTTGGGTTCTGGCGGGGTACCTTACCCCGCCACACAAAAGGTCGAGGGTAGGGGTTCATCCTGAAGGAATTCACCCTGAAGGGTACCCTCGACCAACCAGCCATCCAACCATCTTACCATAAAGCTTCCATCTTTATTCTTACCGCCTTGGTGTCAACTTTACTTTCATCCTGATAGAATTTAGTTATATATTCTGCTGAAACAAAATAGTTTTCGAAAAATCTCACTCTTTCCTGAACATGAAAGCTGAAATACCCATCCGAAGAGCGTGAGAAGTTGGGGTCATTGTATTTCAGCCACAGGACGAAATCAAAGGGAGAAACCGCCACAGTTCTAATCTTCAGCCGAAGATCACCATAGTCTTTATCAGTTGAACTTCGATAATTTGCTATGAAATAGAAATCCAACTTGTGATGGGGAGAAATAAACAAATTCAAGGAAGAGGTTTTCCTATCTATCTCTTCATCTTCCACATCATAGTCTGTCCAAAGTTGATAAATCGCAAAAGAAAAGTTTGGGGAAAACTTATAACCTGTGCCTACCCGAAACTTCATTTTGTCTGGCAGGTATGATCTTTCTCTCCATTGATTATAGGAGAAATTCAATTTAAGCTTGTCGAGAATCCTGTATCTGGACTTAAAGAAAATTCCCCTCTCCCCTGCCTGTCTGGATCTGTAATCGTAGTCTATCTTATCCAGATAAATGGTCTCATAATCCGGATTGGATATCCCTCCCCCATGTGGATGAATGAAATCATCATCATATCTCCAAAAGGAGAAATCGAAGCTGTAAGATTTCTTAGATGAATAAAGATCAAATGCTAACCCGCTCTTTTGACTCGAAAGCAGAGCATACTCACCAGAGAATTTTACCGATTTAAGCTTTAAGTTAAAATGAAGGCTATTGCAATCATCATTGAAGGTTTTTTTATTCTCATTATTCCTAAGCTCTCCCTCAGAAAGACAGAAACCCACGTGCACATTTTTGCTTGAGAAACTCAGATCAAAAGCCCCAATCCGATTCTCAATTTCTTCTCGTTTGTTGTTGGAGTAAAAAGCCAAAACCGAAAAAGATTTTAATTCAGACTCACCGTAAATTCCGTTATATCTGCCCAATGCCGGATAAAGAAAAGTATCCTCAGATTTTAAATCTGGCGTGCTGGTGTAGCCAAAAAGTGGATGATAGCCGACATTCAAGCCCAGTCCGATTCTTTTGTCAAAATTACCCAGGATCAACTCAGTTGAATATGGCGGAAGCAGAAATTTAAAGAACCTTTTTCTCACCCGAAAAGTACCCCGGCTCAAAATCGCTTCAGAGGAATTTTCCTTTTGATCTGCTTCAATATGCCAGATCATGCGTTCTCCGTTCATAATTTCACAGAAAAGATAACTTTCAGTTTCACCCTCTTCTTGTCCGCCATAGGCGGATCTGCCTCCGGCAGAAAATTTCTCATACAATTTCCAGACCAACTTTCCAGAAAAAAGAGGACGACGTTTTTTCTCCCTTTCCGCTAAAAATGAACCTATTTTCTGATTCAAATCGACATCTTGATCATTCGTTTTTATCTGTGAAACATCTACACTGCTAACATCCGGAATAAAAAAGAGCTTGTCTGCCTCTTTAGATGCGGGATAAAGTTTACTCTGAATCATATCCAGAAGCTCAAGGTATTGATCCAAAGTCAAATATCCTTGTTGCAAGCCCTCCAGCAGATCCTCCTCGGTTTCATAGATTTCAGAGGAGATCAATTGTGCTTGTGCAGAGAAAGTCAAAATAGAGGTCAGGAAGAGAAGAGAAAGAAAAAATCTGAACATTGCGAGTCACAAATTGGCGACGGTATAAGGGCTAAACCTTTCCACCATTAACAACTCTTGACTTTGCTCTTGTGCAGGTATTTTACCTCGCTCGTTGATATACGAAGTTGCCGAGTACTATTCCAATCCATAAACCTGCCTGGGTGTGAGGTATTGTGGGAACCTATCTATCAGAGCCAAGCGAACAAGATAGCAGAAATGACATTCATCAACGTATTTATCCTCATGTTTAACATCATATTCTTTAGCTAAAAGCGCAGGTCCTCCTCTGACCAGAGGCCCGCAGATTGGGTGTGAGAGAGCATTATAGTTCTTGACCAGCGTTGATAAAGGGGTCTCCCACATATTGCCCATACATAGCCCCTGACAGAGGTGGACATTGCCATACGAATCGATGTGAACTCTCTTTGGATTTTCTAAATCCTCATATGGACACTGGGTGAATTTTTCCCACCGCCTTTTTGGTAGTCCCTCTGTCAATTTCTCAACGGCCCGACCTCTAAACATAACGCCTCCGCCAATGACTGGCGCGCCTTTTTCTTGCTCCTTATCTATGCCTGTTTGGGCCGTGGCTTCCTCAATGCAAATCGTATCCACAGGCATACCCAATGCCTTGGCTGAAGTCAAAGCAAATTTGGCGGGATTGTCTTCCTCTTCATCATGGTGAAATAGATCATCACTTAAACTCAGATCGGAAAGCTCCAATTCACGAATTGGTTTGAGCCAAAGATCGGCATCTTCAACAGATGTTGCCCAGTATGCATTGGTAACCACTCCGGTTTTTAAACCCATGTCATGAGCGATTCTGATGCCCTCGAGCATCAGAGGATAGAAAAGAAATGGTTCACCACCTTCGAAATATACCCATTCTATCGTTCCAATCTTAGCCATCTCACCAAAGGCTTTCCTGATTTTGTTTATGGTGAAAGTCCCCTTCGCATTTGGACCACAATACAAGAAACAGTGGTCACATTCAAGATTGCAGGCATAGGTTAAGAGAAAATGAATTCCTGTCAGCATAACATTTAACCTTTCATGCTATTATATATGACGATTTAATGTAACCTGAAGTCAAAACAGTTCTAAGGTTCTATATGCCTGTTATTTTAAATCCATTAGGTGAAAGGATTAACGTCTGGTTTTTCCGTTCCACGATATTCCGCAGAATATCAACGTGACGACCAGTCAATCGGACCTGCCACAAAACGCTTTTTGAGATTTCCCAGCACGTAAGACCAAGCCTTGTCGAAATAGTCATACAACTTGTCCCAGTCTTCTCCCTTGCCCCAGCCAAGTTGTGATAAGGCAACCTTCACTTTGCCCGGCTCGAGTTCCTCAAATTGCAAAACCACTATGGTGTGCTTCTTGCGCAGCTCTCCAAAATCCGGTGGAGCGTTCCATGAAAAGGAGAGGATTTCCATGGGTAGATAGCTCAGCACCCGACAATTCTCAGATCCTCGAAGGCCCTGCGGCGCGTCAAGAAGGAAGTAAATCTCGTACGCCCCGCCTACAGCGAGCTCTACATTGGCTCCAGGTGAGAAGAATGTTTTTACACCCTCAATAGTTGTCCAGGCATTCCACACCTGCTCCAACGTGGCAGGAACAACTATCTCCTTGCGGAGGATTTTATTGGACTGGTCCTTCACATTGACAAAATAGTGCTTCTGTTCTGTCATCTCATTTTCTCCTTCTGCGCCAAACCTTAAGGATAAATTCTTTACCAACCAGAATCCTTAGCCCCCTGACTCGGAATCGACTCAACCCGGATATCTTCCGGAGATATAATCTTTGAGATAACGATTTTCCACCTTACACGCTCCACGTAGGACGTTTACCATGTCGCCTATAGAGATTATCCCCTCCAATTTCTGATTTGAGATTATAGGAAGGTGTCTTACCCGATTCTGAGTCATGATGTTTTCCACGTAATCCAAATCATCATCCGGAGATGCAACGATCAGATTCTTGGTCATCACTTCTTTAACCTTTGTCTCCTTGAACGATTCCAGACACAGGTTACATCGCTTCAATATGTCTCTCTCTGTAATTATTCCTGCGATGCCACCTTTCTCATCCTGCACCAGCAAGGAACCGATGTTCTTTTCCACCAGAATCTTCACCGCATCGCAGATGGTCTGCTCTGATCCGATTGTAGCCACTTCAGTTCCCTTGTCTTTTAAGATATCTTTCACTTTCATGATTATACCTCCGTTGTTTTCATTGATAACTTAATGCTGATTTTATTGGAAGAGATCATGAAGATTTGCCAATAAGCAAACTACATACCTCATTAGCCATTTCCTCAATGGCTTTGCCAGTGATGTCTATTACCGACCATTTGGGATTTTCTCGAAAAATCTTGTGACTATACTTCAACTCCTCTATTACGTGTTTTGCATCGCCATAATTTATATCTGCATGCGCTAACTGAGCCAGCCGGGTCTGACGAAGACTGATCAAAAGATCCGGATTGATGGTTAATCCCACGATTCTTTTCTGGTCGATCCTGAAAAGCTCGGAAGGAAGATCCATCCCCAATATTATCGGGATGTTGGCTACCAGTAATCCTTTATTGTAAGCCAGATACATGCTCAAAGGTGTCTTTGATGTTCTGGAGACCCCGGCTATAACCACATCTGCCTTGGGCAGATCATGCAAACCATGTCCATCGTCGTGCTTTACTGCAAATCCGATCGCATCTATTCTTTTGAAGTAATGATGATTCAATTCACCCAACAAGCCGGGCCTGGACTCAGGAGGGGAGGCAAGAAACGTGGTCAACGAGGTCAACAAAGGTCCCAAAAGATCCACAGTGGGGACAGCAAACTCGTTAGCTCTGGTGGCTATTTCTTTGCGAAGTTGGGGAGTAACCAGGGTATAGGCCACCAGTCCTTTTCTCTTTGCGGCTGTGTTCACGACCTGTTTGATCTGCTCTCTGGTTCTGACGTCAGGGATACGCTCCACTATCACATCCTCATGTCCGAATTGCACTAAACTTGCTTGCAACACCCTCTCTGCCGTAGACCCAGAACCATCCGAGATGACCCAGATGTATTTGGTTTTCCGACGGGGAGATTTCATTTTTTCGACTCCGTGGTTGCCCAACTTATACCGCTTTTATCCCGCCGGAAGGGGGACAAAGGCGGTGATTGGGTTTCCTTCCCAGTTCAATAAAACACCCCCTCACCCTAACCCTCTCCCCAAGGGGAGAGGGAATTCTCCCTCCCTCGATGGGAGGGATTAAGGGAGGGTGATAATCAGTCTTCATGAGCCAAGTTCTCCATAGAGAGTAATAGAAAGGCCTGACTCCTTGAAAAGCATATTAAGGGCTTTTATGTTGTACGCCAAACCCAACTCGACGATTCTGGAGGTCACTTCGGTTTCACGTTTTACACCGTTAACTCCGGAACTCTCTAAAACAACCTTGCTATGCCTGACCACGCTAGATTCCCTAGAGCCATATAAACAACCAACTACGCCGAGCTTCGAATCCGGATCTCCCTCAACATCGAAACGATGCAGGACTGGTGCACCACTGGACCCGAAGAGGGCAGGGAAAGAAAGCTCATATGAATCAGGATACTCAATTGATTCAGGAATGTTTGTAATGTAGCCTCTCATCACTCTTCTTACGAATGAAATCTTGCCAACACCTTTTGGCTCATGCATGTATCCGAAAACATTTATGTCTATACCCAGTTGAATGAATGGCTCAGCAATTAACGGCATTTCTACATTCGTTTCTGGTGGTGCACCAATGCATAAGGCTAAATCATGATCTGACATTTTGCGGAAGATTTCAAGCGGAATCCAACGCTTCTTTCCAATCTGAAAACAGTGAAGAGACTCATCCGAAGAAACCTCGTTCACAACATGTGCACAAGTTACTAAGTGCCCTTCAGTTCCAATAAAGAATCCTGTTCCGAGGAAACGGAAGACCTCTTCGTTATTTTTCGGTGTTGCAACGACTGGTACGATATGGTATTCCAAGTAGTCTAAATCCACAATGTCTACCTCAATCTGTACTTATCCAGTCGGGTAGCTCGCCTGCCAGAGGCGGGATCGCCCTACAGGCCCGTCTGGGCAACCCGACCTACGAATCTGCGTCTGTAGGTCGACCATCCCCGCCAACGGCGGGATGGTTGCCAATTCTTTAATCTGTCAAGCAGGCTCCGCTATGCTTGACCTACACTGCTATCGCAATTTGTATTTATCCAACTTCCGGTATAATGTCCTTTCAGTGTTGGTCAGGGGTTCCCTAACCCCTGACCACTTTGGGTTCAGGGTGAGGGCACCCTGAACCAACGTATGAAAGAAGTTGCATCGGGATTTTGAAATCCCGATGCATGGGGCAGGATTACAAAATCCCGCCCCAACATCTGGCGGTTTTCATCTTAGCTTATATTTATCCAATTTCCGATACAGCGTCCTTTCGCCAATACCCAGAAGCTGGGCGGCTTTTTTTCTATTTCCTTTGGTAAACTCAAGCGCCCTTTGAATCAACTCCTTTTCCATCTCTTCCACGTTTAAATCACCGGGTATCTCTGCTATTTTTTCGCCTCCTTCCCAAATTGACCTTTCCAGCTCAACTCTGTGTTCTGGCCTTAGCTGGTTCCGTTGCAAAAGAGCTTCTCTTAAATTTATGATCTCCGATCTCAAACTTAAAATCGCCTGAATGATAAGCTCATGCTCGGCAGTCTCCACAGATTTGCCGGTCACCACCGGCAGACTTCGATTAGCCTGCATCTGTTTATCTATGTATCTTTTCACGTCCCCTGCTTCGATTCTTCTATCCGGTGCTAAAGCTAACATGCTTTCTAAGAAATTTCTCAGCTCTCTCACATTGCCGGGCCAGTGATACCTCATCAAAAGCTCCAGCGCCTCATCTGAGACCCCGGAGATTTTTCTTGCACTCTCTTGATTCAGCTTTTGGATGAAGCTGTGCACCAGAATGGGAATGTCTTTAGGTCTTTCCCTCAAGGGGGGGACATCGATTTTCACTACTGCCAGCCTGAAATAAAGATCGTTCCGGAACGCTCCTTCTCTTACCTTTTCCTCCAGATTCTGATTGGTGGCGGCGATGACTCTCACATCCACCTTTATGTCTGAGCTTCCCCCCACCCGCATAAAGCTTCTCTCCTCTAAGACTCTTAAGAGTTTCACCTGGGTGGACGGCTTAAACTCTGCGATCTCGTCTAAGAATATGGTCCCGCCGCTGGCGGTTTCAAAAAGCCCCTGTCTGCGACTCACTGCGCCGGTGAAAGCACCTTTCTCGTGCCCGAAAAGCTCGCTTTCCACCACCCCTTCTGCCAGCGCTCCCACATTGGCGGCTACGAAGGGTTTGTCGGCTCTTTTGCTGTTGGCGTGAATGGCTAAAGCGACAAGCTCCTTTCCTGTTCCCGATTCACCGGTGATCAAAACCGTAATATTGGTGGGCGCAACCTGAAGTACCGACTCAGCAATTTGCTTTAGCTGGATCGACTTTCCCACCAGCCCACAAGATTTTAGAAAACTTCCTTCTTTAATAAGCTTATTTACCTTCAGATGTAGCTCCTCTGATTTCAGGGGGATTTCGAAAACATCGTCCGCCCCGCAATCCAAAAGCTCTTTTTGGCGGTAAAGGTTTTCAACGGGAAGCCCCACCAGGATATCCGCTTGCGGACTCCTCGCCATGATCTTTCGGATAAGGATAGGACAGGAAAAGTCCTCCAGTCGGGAATCGGTGATTACCATATCAAACCTCTCCTCCCTTACCTTCTTCAAGCCATCCCGACTGGTGGGCACTGTTTTGATTTGCGGATGGATGTCGGATAGCGCCCTTTTGATTCCCTGAGAGAGTCTTTCATCCGAGCTTATGATCAGGATGTTGGTTGGCTGATTCATCACACTATTCCGGTTTTGAACTCAATGGTTAAATGAGGTCTCTGAAAAAACTGCTTTAAATCCCGCCTCAGGCGGAAGAAGGGAAATTTGGAGTGTTCACCTTTAGGTGAACCTGGTAAAAGCTCGATGCCCTCAAAGAACTTCAGGTCAAGCTAAAAAAAGACTGTTGAAAAACTATCTTACATGCTTCAATTGGTGAGAAGAGATCGTCGTAGGGATCCCGCCGTTGGCGGGATGGCTGTCCTCGCTGGGAAAGGACAGGGATTCATCCTGCCCTTCGGTCCTGCACTTCGTCCTGAGACTCAGTGTCGAAGGAAGACCTCAGGGTCGAAGGAAAGGATTCATCCTGAAGGACAAGCCCTGTCCCTATGCAAAAACTTTCTCCACAGCTTTTTCAACATACCCAAAAATTTAACACTCCAGAAAATTCCTCCCCATTTGAATTTCTCAGAGATCTCCAAATAAACTTCTGGCAGAGCAAAAAGTAAGAATAAAAACCGAAAACCACAACCGAAAAATTCAAGCTTTTTGATGATTGTGAAAAGCAGAAAAAAAACAACTTCCTGAAATTATTTTTTCCCTGATCCTCGAATGATAATTTTTGACTAAGTGGTTGTTTCATCAAACTCTTTTGAGTTTCACTTTCTTTTTAACTTTCTTTTTCCTTTTTTTCTCCCTCTGCTTGCTGAGCGGACACTCCTTCCCGCCAACACAAAATCTATCTCCTTTTGCTCTTTGTCCACTCTTACCACCTGCACTTTGATTCTATCCCCTAATTTGTAAACTCTTTTGGTGCGCCTCCCCACCCATCTCTGTCTTCTTTCATCGAAGAGATAATAGTCATCGTCCAAGCTGGAGACTCGCACCAACCCTTCGGCTAAAAGATCATCCAGCCGGACGAAAAACCCGAAAGGAACCACCCCGCAGATCAACCCATGATATTCCTCTCCTAACTTATCCTGCATGAACTCAATCTGTTTGATCTTTATCGACTCTCTTTCTGCCTCATCTGCCAATTTTTCTTTTTCAGAGGTGATCTCCCCGATTTTGGGGAGGCGGCGGATGAGCTTGCTTTGTCTTTGGAAAGTATATTTTCCTTCCTGCAACTCCTTCAAAAGCCTATGCACCAGAAGATCCGGATATCTTCTGATAGGTGAGGTGAAGTGGGTGTATTGTGAAAAAGCCAGACCAAAGTGCCCGATATTTTCGGGTGTGTAACATGCTTTCTTTAAAGATCTGAGCAAAATCTCGTTTATCATACTTTCCTCCGGTTTTCCCTCTAAGGATTTTAAGAATCCTTGAATCTTCTTGGGCCGAATCTTCCCGGAGACCTTGAAAGAATAGCCTAAAGTTGAGACAAAATCTGAGAATGCTTCCATCCTGTCTTGTTCCGGTTCCTCATGCACTCGATACAAAAACGGCACAGAAAGACGAATCACATGTTCTGCCACAGTTCGGTTGGCAAGTAGCATGAACTCCTCAATTAAGCGGTGGCTCTCCAGTCTTGTCACCTCAAGTATATCCAGAACTTTGCCATCCTTTCCTAAAACCACATGCGCTTCTGGTAAGTCAAAGTCTAAGCTTCCTCTTGCCAGTCTTTTTTCCAGAAGTTTTCGGGAGAGCTTCCTCATCTCCAGAAGGTCATTTTCCAAACCTTTTATGTTTTTGCTCGCATCCCCGGTATCAAAAAATCTCTGCACTTCATCGTAGTTCAGTTTTGCCTTGCTTTTGATCACACTCTCTTTTATTTGGTAGCCAACCCTTTCTCCTTGGGGAGTAAGTTCTAAAATGACGCTAAAGGTGAATCTGTTGCGATTGGGTTTTAAACTGCAAATATTATTGGAAAGTCTCTCCGGTAGCATGGGAATAACCCGATCTACCAGATAGACCGAAGTTCCCCTTTTCAACGCCTCCCGATCCAAGGCAGAATCTTCCTTCACATAATGGGAAACGTCCGCTATGTGAACCCCCAAAAGATAGTTACCATTCGGCGCAATCTCCAAAGAAACTGCATCGTCATGATCTTTGGCATCCACCGGGTCTATGGTGAAACAATTCTTATTGCGTAGATCCAGTCTTCTTTGAAGTTCCCTTTTCTCTACTCTTTGAGGCAAACTATCTAAGTTTTGCTCCACCTCCTCCGGAAAACTCAAAGCCAGCCCAAACTCTTTGATCAGAGTTAAAATGTCCATGCCCGGCTCATCCGGATAGCCCAAGACTTCGACAACCTTCCCTTCAGGTCCCATACCTACGTCCACCCAATCCAAAAGGGACACCACTACCTTCTGTCCATCTAATGCTTCTTTGGAATTGGCTGAAGCAATATAAATATCCCTGGTAATTTTGTGGTCATCCGGCTCAACGTAATCGAAAAATTTGCCCTTATGATAGATCCCCACCAGACTCTGCCTTGCCCTCTTTAAAATCTTTACGATGCTTCCCTCACGAGCGGGTCCCCTTCTTGTTCTGAGCACTCTTACCACCACCTTGTCTCCATGAAAAGCGTTCCCCATATTTTCACCACGTATGTAAACATCCTCACTTCTATCTTCGGGCACAACAAAGCCATAATCATTTCTGCCGGAGACCAATCTTCCCACCACCAGATTTGCCTTATCCGGCAACCCGATTCTCCCTCTTTTTATCTTCACGATTAAACCATCTCTCAACATAGATCTGATCTTCCTTCTGAAACTGCCGTATTCCTCATCAGGGATATCCATTTTTTTGGCGAGTTCCCGCAACTTTAAGGGCTGATTTGCCTCGGTGGAGAGAAACTTTAGAATCTGTTCTTGATCTATGCTCATGGTAATTGAAACTGTAACTGTGTTCTACCTCACCCCCTATCTCCCCCCGCCTTTGGCCGGGGGACGGGGGAGAGGTCTTTCAAATGTCAACTTCTACCTTTGCTTCAAATTTATCATAGGAATAATCGCTTTTTTCTTCTCTGCCACATCGTAGTTACTCAAAATCTTTACCTGATCTATGCCTTTTGGGGTCAAAATATCATACACATCAGGATCAAAATCTGTATTCCTCCCCCCTCCACCTTGATCTTGTATAGATTGTTCCCCCACCCTCATAAACCTTCCCACTCCATAAGCTGTGTTCTTATGCCCACCCTTTTGTCCTCCAGTTAGAACCTGGATTTTCCAACTTGAATCCGGGATGCCGATGATCTTCCGGGGGATGGCAAAAGAAATTTCATTCCATCTTATATGACTCTGTTGAGAAAAAGCTTTTTGGAACAGAAGATGCCACACCCAGTCCTGATCGTAGATTAAAATCCCCGCATTGCTGACTTCGATAGCGAATTCATAACCGTCATTTTTTAAAAATTCAAAATTCCCGTTGCCAAAAAACAGTTGGGTGTTTCCGCTATTTTCTTTTGAATCTATGGCAATGGCGGCGAACGTGCCGTTGAATGCTTCATCTGAGGAAATTTCTGCATGATTCAAATTGGCAAACTGTAACTGAAAATATACCAACTCATCATCCAGGCTAAGCCCAAAATCAGTCAGATCGAAAATCCCGGGAAGAGCTTTTTTGTTTTTTGGATAAGTGTAGTCCCCGTCTCCCTTATCATCTCCGGAAGGGTCGGATATGTGAAAAACCTCTTTGCCATGCAGTCGCTCCACAATTTTAACTTCTGGCAGAGGCAAAGCTAAGACAAATCTCTTCCATTCCCCTTGCAGTTGGTCTGTGCTTTTTCCGTAGATTTCTTTCAAAGTCCCCTTTTGTTCTTCATAGATTTCACCTATCATAAATAGTTGTTTGAATTTGAGAATCCCCTCAGTATCTATTAAAAATTTGACGAAAGAAGAGATGAGTCCGGCGCCCTCATTTGTTCCATATATCCAGGGATCACGGATTAAAGTATCCAGCAGAATAACCTCATCCACCTCTAACTTCTTCTTTGCCCAGGACAACAAAAGTTCCGGAGAAAAAAAAGACGCTCCCCCCAGATAATAAGCCAGCCCTTCGTTTAAATATTCTGGCAGGAGCCTTTTTTCATTTTGAGGAAGAATACGGTAAGAGATAATGTGAACTATCTCATGGGGGACAAATCTTTTGATGGATGCCACTACCCCACAGGTCATCTGACTTCGTGCCAGGGATGCTTCCATCTCAAAAAGCTGACCAACCTCCATAGAGGAATCACATTTGTAGTAATCGATTTTGTCCCGATAATCCACCTGCAAGAACTCAACAATCCTTTCATAGAGCTGATCCATTCTATCAAGAAGTGGATTAGCCGGCTCATCTTTTTCATTTTTGTAGTGATAAACAAAGTGTTCAGACTCTTTTTGAAGCCAATCTCTGGTGTAGATCAAAATGGCATTTGCCCCCACTACTCTGCCATCTTCTTCTATGAAATACCTTACGTCTTTTTGTAAGCGCCCTCCCTTGCCTTCCCGATAATACCATTCCACTTCCAAGACCACATAGTCTTCCCTCTCTTCTGCAGTGATTATCCTGTAGTTCAAATGACGCGGATCCAGCCTCCTGAAGGTCAGATACGTCCATTGCCAATCGTATGTTCTATATCTTTCCGTCTCATCTCTATTCCAGAACTTCCTTGCTTCATCCTCAGAACCTTGCTGCAATGCCGTTATGTACCCCTCAAAGCACTCCCTGGCTCTTTCAATGTCGGAAGGCGGACGTGCGCAACAAAGCCATCCCAGAACAAGGCTGATGAAGAGAAAACATGCACGCTTTCGGATCTTCGGACTCAAGACCGCTAACATAGTTGAATAATATCACAGTGGGTGAGGGTTGTCAAATGAAAAAGCCAGGAGAGTCCTAAAGCTCTGAGTTTTCGTTTAATTTTCAGTAAAACAAACCAATTTGTAAGTCTAGCACAACGCCCTCCTATGGATCTCATTTGAGTCAACTGACCTGCGGTATGCCCGTCCGGGCACACCTGCGGATTTGACAGTGATCTGAAATTGCTTAATCTGCCACGACTGCAAGCGTGACTGCAAAGATTTCTTTTGCCCCTGCCTGTCTGAGCATTCTGGCGCACTCATTCAAGGTGGCTCCGGTGGTGATCACGTCGTCGACTAAAATTACTTTCCTGTTGTTTATCCTCTCAGGCTGGGTGACCACAAAGGCATCCCTTACGTTTTCCGTTCTTTGTTGAACATTCAGATAGGTCTGATCCTTGGTTCTCTTTTTTCTTTTGAGTATCTCCTTTGCAAGGGAAACATTTATTGCTTGGGAGACGCCCTCCGCCAGAACCTCACTTTGATTAAATCCCCTTTCACGATGTCTGGCTCGATGCAAAGGAACCGGAATCACCAGATCACAGTTTACAAAATCTTCATCCTGTGCTACCACCTTAGCCAAACTTTGCGCCAGCCGCTTGCCCAGAGGGATCTTCTTGTCATACTTGAATCGGTGAATGAGCTTTTGATAATAATCGTCAAAGGTCCCCAAAGATCTTACCGCAAGGATCTTTCGATCCTCCGGCTTGCTCAAATAAACGCACCGATGTTCGAACACCGACTTCTCATCCTCCAGAAAGGATTTACAATAAGGGCAGAAGGGGAAGGGAAGGAAAACCAAGGTCTTCCAGCAGTCTTCGCAGATGTCTTTTTCCTCTCTTGTTAAATGTCTTTGGCAGATGAGGCAGCTTTGTGGATAGACTAAATCTAAGATGTCATCTTTAAGTTCCCGAAGAAAATCTTTAATCTTTGAGAGAAACATTTGGCCTATGTTGAGATTGAGACTGAGATTTGAGTTGTTTCTTTTTAAACCATATTATAAGTCTCATCTCTCGGTCTCAGTCTCAGATAGTTCCACATGAAGAGGAAGAAGATGAAAATCAAAACAATTAAACTCTGGTTGACGGTGAAACGTGCGCCGCCAATTCTAACAAAGATCATACTTTCCTCATAGTATCTGAAGAAATCAATTGTAAATCTTGCTGCGGAATAAAGAGGCAGCATTAACCAAAAGGTAAAGCCATCAAAACGTTTGAATCTTTCCAGCAACAGAAGGATGACAAAGATGAAAAAACCGTAGAAGGAAGCGACCAATTGAACAGGAAAGATGGGAGTATCCGGGAACATATAGCCTGCCGGGGAGTTGGGAGGAAAAATGACGGCAAGAAAGCTATGGCTGGGTATGCCGAAGCAGCAACCGTTGAGAAAACAGCCGATGCGGGCTATGCCCAAGCCCAGCATGATCGAGGGGGCTACGACGTCTGCGATCCGCCACACGTTTAGCTTCTTGATACGGATGTAGATTATGCCGCAGATGATTGCCAAAACCAATCCTCCAAACATGGAGAGTCCGCCTATGCCTATCTCCCCCGTGCTTTGAATGGGGTTGATCATGTCTAAGATGTGACCCTCAAACTCTTCTAAATGATAGACCACATAAAAGAATCTGGAGCCCACAATGGCAGAGATCAAAATGATCAGGGAAAGATCGGGAAGCCAATGGGTTCCCAGCCCCTTCTTTCTGGCTCTTCTTGCCGTAAACCAGATGCCTGATATAAAAGCTAAGGCTAAAAGAAATCCATATGTTCTGACCGCCACAGGTCCAAGCTCAATCAGAGTAGGATGCATGATTTCTCCTTGCAGAGGATTTTTATGTGTCTTCTTTTCCGCCGAAGGCGAATCTGTCTACGACAGACAAGTAGTGGCTAATTTATGAGAATACGTTTGCACCAAAAAAGCTCTATCACCTCACCCCCCGTCCCCCCGCCAAAGGCGGGGGGAGATAGGGGGAGAGGTCAAAGAATTCGAATCTCTCCGGGCCGGATGTCCTACAGATCCGCAGGAAATCCGACCTCTACATCGTTAATACTCATACCACCTGGAATTGATTGCCAACAGGATTCCTAAAATCACCCAGCAGAGAAGCATGGAGGAGCCGCCATAACTGACGAAGGGCAAGGGGAGGCCGGTAACCGGCATCACACCAAGGGTCATCCCGATATTGACCATCATCTGAAAGCCAATTATGGCTGAAAGCCCCACAGCCACGTTGCTGGCAAAGGTATTTCTGGTTTTCTGGGCTATCAGGATTCCCTTAATTATGAGAAATGTAAATAATCCCAGGAGAATGGTCCCACCCAACAGTCCGAATTCCTCCCCCAGCACGGAGAAGACAAAATCGGTATGTTGATGGGGAAGAAAAGCCAGCTTTGTCTGACTCCCCTCTAAATATCCTTTTCCCGTAAGCCCACCCGATCCAATGGCTATCTTGGATTGAATTATCTGGTAACCTGCCCCCTGCGGATCCCGTCCCGGATCTAAAAATACGATGATGCGATCTTTTTGATAATCGTGTAGCTTGTTCCAGACTAAGGGGGTGACCATTCCAAAGGCTAAATTAAGCAAAAGAAAACCCACGGATAAGACGGCTGTTGGTCTCAGACGGATAAGAAGCAGAATCAAAATCAAAAAAAACAGAGCCCAGGATAGCCAGTAGAAAGCGCAGATTAAGCTGATGACAGGAGAGATTATCAGAAAAAGATAAAAAAGTGGAACCCCGGACCAGAAAAGCATGGAGATTAAAATGGCGAAGAAAACCAGTGAGGTTCCCAGGTCGGGTTGCTTTAAGATCAAAAGTGCGGGCAGAAATGCCAAACCCACTACACTTGCCAGCCATCTGAAGCTATAAAAGGAACGCTTGGAATAAGCTAAGTATCTGGCTAAGGGGAAGACGGTGGCTATCTTGGCAAACTCAGATGGTTGAATGTTAAAACCACCTATGGATATCCACCGGAAGGCCCCCATCTTGGATGAGCCGATCATCAAAATCAAAACTAAAGAGATGAGGGAGAAAAAGTATAATACATAAGAAAAGATATCATAAAATCTCGATGGGATAGTGAAGACCAAGGCACAAGTTAAAAGTCCCAAAAGAACCCAGATGATCTGCTTGATATAAATGACTCTCTCCGCCGGGTTATCGCTATGATGTTTGGCACTATAAATCAATAAGATCCCGATTGCCGACAGGATCAAAGCGACGATTAAAAGCGTTAAGTCAATTTCTTTTAAGCGAAATTTAATCATAATTTTCTCAAAACCGCTCTTTGAACTTTCAAAAAGAGAAATCAGTGACTACTCATTTGGGTAGAGCTATTTACTTGACCTTGCGCCAAATCTTTTCTCAAGTATTCCTCTATGATCTTTTTCGCCACTGGTGCGGCGAAGGTACCTCCATGTCCTATGTTCTCGATTAAGATCGCCACCACTATCTGGGGACTAAAAGCTGGCGCATAGCCCACAAACCAGGCATGATCTTCACCATGTGGGTTCTGGGCAGTGCCGGTCTTTCCAGCCACCTTGATATCAGGGACTTGAGCCAGGACGCCGGTTCCATGGGGATCGTTAACCACCCCTATCATGGCTTTTTTCAATACCTCTAAAGTAGAGGCGGAGAAAGGAAGATATCCAGTCACCTCAGGCTGGGTGGAGATGATTCGTCCGTCTGGGGTGCTCATCTCTTTTAAAAGATACGGCTTGTAAAGCATTCCATCTGTAGCCAGGCCACTGAAAAAGACCGCCAGTTGAAGAGGCGTTACCAGAATTTCTCCCTGTCCGATTGCCAGATTGATTATAAGATTTTTAACCCATTCACCTTCTCCATATCTTGCGTGATAATACTTTAGGGTGGGAACCAAGCCTTTAGCCTCCTCGGGAAGATCCACACCAGTCTTTTGTCCGAACCCACACAATTGGGCATAGCGACTCCATCTTTCAAGTCCCACCTTCAGTCCCAACTGATAAAAATAAACGTCACAGGACTGAATGATGGCATCCTCTAAGTTCAATCTCCCGTGTCCTTCGGGTCTCCAGCATCCAAAACTCCTCCTTCCAAACTGAAAAAATCCCCGACAAGGAGAAAGATAAGTATTTCTGCTTGCGATTTTTGTTTCCAAAGCTATTGCCGCAACAAGAAGCTTTAAGGTGGAGGCTGGAGGATAGGTTGCTTGAACCGGACGGGTGAGAAGAGGGTGGAGGGGATTGTCTTTTATCTTATTCCATTCTTCCGGAGACATAGCCCCCACGAATAGATTAGCATCCAATCCAGGTTTGCTCACCAGAGCCAGAATCTCGCCACATCTGGGATCTAAAGCCACCACTGCCGCACTCATGTAATCTGTTAGAGCCGATTCAGCCACAGCCTGAAGATCTGAATCGATGGTTAACTTAATATCAGAACCGCTGAGAGGAAAATCCGGTTTTCTTTCTTCTAAAGGACCTAAGATTTTGCCCCGGGCGGTCACCTCCAGAAAAGTCACCCCATCTTTTCCTCTCAAAAGGTCATCATATTGTTTCTCTATGCCCTTTCTTCCGATAACCCCTCCCAGACGAAACCCTTTCTTAGAGGGTCCTTCGGAAAGCTCCTCTTTAGTAAGCTCATTCACATATCCCAAAACATGACCCACCCATCCGGCTTCTAAGTATTTTCGAACTGGTTCTACTTGATAAATCACTCCGGGCAGATCCTCATTCTGTTCTTCAATAACACAGATTGTCTTGAAGTCCACATCCTTTTTGAGTTTGATAGGCCGGTAACTTTTGGTCAAATTGGACCTTATCTTTTCCTCTAATGAAGGAGCATCCAATTTCAAACAGAGTGCAAGCTTTTCTACCAGAGAAGTTAGATCCTGACTTTCAACAGATGATTTTTTGGATCTATTTTCAGTAAAAGCTTCCAAAACTTCATATGGAATGAGAAAAACGGTGTAAGAAGGGCGATTGGTGGCGATGACCTTCCCATTTCTATCTTTTACTACACTCCGTGAGGCGGGCAAGATCAAAAGGCGTATCCGGTTCTCCTCAGAGATGCGGCTATAATAGGTCCCTTTCACCACCTGCAAGAAAAACAGCCTCCCTGCCAGCATAAAGATAATCACTCCCAGAAAACCTACTAACACCTTAGTTCTCTTATCTTTGGGGATAAATCCGGTGAGGGCTCTCCTCAAAAAAGATTGACTGGAGCTTTTGTATGTGCTGGGTGAATGTTTAATGGATCTGATTTTCTCTGTCACTTTAACCTAGTTTTTACAAAATTTTACTTCGGGCTAACCTGAGGGAGTATCAATTCACCCAGAACCTTTTTGGGAACCCCACCGTTCCCATTTAATCCGAGTTAGGGTCAGAAAGATTAACGCCCCAACGATCGAGGTATAAACAGCCGATGGGAGGGAATAATTACTCAATATTCTGAAAGTTGTGGCATTCACTCCGCTGGTGAAGATATAATAAAGAAAATCATTTAAAATGAGAGCAAAGAATATCACCCCTACTTTGGAGTATAAGCTCTCCAGATACAGATTATCCTTGAAATTGCCCAGGGTGAACCCAATCAAGCATTTGACCAAAGCTCCCCACCCTAAAGTTTGCGGGGTAAGAACATCCAACAAAAGCCCGATCAAAAAACCAAAGATTAGCCCATAGGTAGGACCCCGGGTTAGAGCGATACAAACCAGGATAATGATGGCTAAGTCAAATTTGACCCCCATTATGGTCACCATGTCAGAGAGCAGACTCTGAAAAAGTATAAGTACGAAAATAATCACTGCTCCGAAAAGAATCTTAGAAAATATGGCGCTTCCTCGGAACATATAGTTGGCACTTTTTTTTGGTTAAATTATCTTCTCAAAAGAAAAAATGAAATGAAAAGACTCATTTTCGATTAAGTTAATCTTTTTCTTCTCCGCTCATCACATCCAGTACGAAAAGCTCCTCCAAACTGCTGAAATCGACTAAGGGTTTCACCAGTATCATCTTGAATATTCCAAAGGAGCGATCTTCTTTAGAAAAGATTTTTTCGCTTTCCACAGAGGTTACTACCCCTATTTTTATCCCTGACGGAAAAATGCCACCCAGGCCGGAAGAGATCACGTAATCTCCCACCTTCACATCCTCAGACAAAGGGACGTTGTCCAGTCGTAGGGCAAAACCCGATCCAGGCTTTATGATTCCGAATACCCGGCTTCTTTGGTCCAAGGCTGAGGCTCTAAAGCTCGGATCGATCATAAGCTGAACCACCGAGCAGTGAGTCGAAACATCCACAATCTTGCCCACCAGTCCGTGCATATTAACCACTGGCATGTTCCTTTTTACCCCCTCTTGAGATCCTTTGTTTATCAAAACCGAAAAGCATCTTCTGTTCGGATCTTTTGCCACCACGTGGGTCGGAATCACCTTGTGCTCAAGTTGTGACTTAAACCCCAGAAGTCTCCGCAGTCTCAAGTTTTCCAGGTGCTCTTCATTCAGCCAGAAATTTCTTAAGGAAAGCTCCATCACCTCCTGATGTAACCTTTTGTTCTCCTCCCGCACCCCTTCCAGCTCTTTAATGTGATTGCTAAAAGCGTAAAAGGGGCCATAGGTAAATCTAAAAATGAAGGCGGAGATATCTGCCTTAAATTCTCCAGGAAGGATCAAAAGCAAAAGGGATGCAAGAACGAAGGTGGTTAAGTAAAGAAACGTTTCCCTCCTTATATGAATCAAAAATGAGAGTCTATCCATAAAATTCAGTCTTGAGAACTGAGGTTTGAGACTGAGACTGAGACTGTGACTGTGACTTAGATCGTTTAATCATTCCACCCAGACGGGTGGGCGTCCGCCCAGATAACATTTTGGAAATTTCCTCTCAAGCGTTTTCTCATTTAAGTATCCCTTTCGCTTCAAAACCTTTAACAGGCTGGCTACCTCATAGACAGAACCTCTTGCTACATTGAAAAAATAGCCTGCTTCCTTTTTAGAATTCCTTCCGGTTCCCTCTGCAATATTAGTTGAGATAGCCAAAACCGCCCTCCTTATCTGATCACCAATAAAATGGAATTCATTCTTGGGCAACTTCTTAATAATTTCATCGATCTGGATGATCAGATCGACAGCCTTATGCCACACATCTAATTTTTCAAATCCAAACATTTATTGCCTTCTTTTCCAGACTGGGACTGAGACTGAGTGTTTGCTTTTTTCTCAGTCTCAATTCTCAGTCTCAGTCTCACCTTTCAGTCTCAACTCTCAGTCTCAGTCTCCGTCTCCGTCTCAGTCTCACTCTACCGAATCCAGCACCTCCAGAAGCTCTTTGGGGCTTTTGATCCTCATCAATTTGTCTCTGTTCTTCTCGCTTTTCATAAGATAGGAGAGTCGAGCCATCACATTTAGATGAGCTCCAATGGCGTCTTCCGGTGCGGCGATCAAGAAGAAAAGTTGAACCGGTTTTTTGTCCATGGAATCGAAATCGATCCCCTTTTTGGATCTGCCGAAAGAGATGATGATACCCCGGATGGCTTTGGACTTGGCATGAGGAAAAGCCACCCCGTACCCCACCCCGGTGGTGACCAATTTTTCCCTCTCCAGAATATCCTTCAAAAGCTGGCTCGCATCCTTAACCAGCTTGGATTTGGATGCTAAATCTACCAGCTCCTTGATTGCTTCGTTTTTGGTCTGTGCGCTGAGTTCAAAAGATATCAAATCCTCTCCACAAAATTTTGAGAGCTTCATTCTTGGATTCCTCCTGTTCTGTTTAAATTCTTAATTGATTTTCTTTAAAACCTTTCTGCCTGATCCACCAGCATTACGGGTATATTATCCTTTATGGGATATCTCAGTCGACATTTTTCACAGACAAGTTTCCGATTCTTCTCATCGTAGATCAAATCGCCCTTGCAGACGGGACAGGCTAAAATCTTCAAAAGCTTTGGATCGATCATCTTTTTACTCCTTTTTACGAAACCTATTTAAGAATCTACATAACTTGGATGAGGAAAGAAGTGGCGCAGGCCAAAGCTTAATTGTCTATTTGGATCTCATTTGAGTCAATTAACCATAGGAAGTCAACTGACCTGCGTCTTCCATTTTTGAAATATGGTGCACTTTCCCGGGTTGCAGAAATTTGGTTCTGCTGAAAAAGTTTTTCAATCACCTTTTGAGTTTCTCCATATCTGGGTGGACCTGAAGGGGATGTTGAAAAACCCTTTTGGCCCGCCAAAGGCGGGCCCTATGGATGATAAGTAATCCTCTCCCCTAGGGGCGGGAATTTTCGTATGAATGCATACGCATATCCCGCCCTGAAATGTGCGTTTTTTCAACAAGCTCTGAAGATTCACCAACAGATCAGGTTCTTATTCCTACCCTCCTTCTAAATATTCACCCATCACCCGGAACTTACCAATTCTCTTCTGGATTAAATCCTCTGGGCTTAGCCCTTCCAGTTCATCTATTGCAGAAAGTATCTCTTTTTTAAGAATCTCAGCCTGTCTTTTAGGGTCCCGATGCGCCCCCCCTCCTGGTTCAGGTATGATCTTGTCAATAACTTTAAGTCTCATAAGATCGGGAGCAGACAGTTTTAAAGCTTCTGCCGCCTCAGGAGCTTTGGAGCTATCTCTCCACAGGATAGCGGCACATCCTTCCGGGGAGATCACCGAATACCAGGCATTCTCCAGCATAAAGACTCTATCTCCCACCCCGATTCCTAAGGCTCCTCCGCTGGCTCCTTCGCCGATGATGTTGATGATGATCGGCACCGAAAGACGAGTCATCTCCCTTAAGTTTCGGGCTATAGCCTCTGCCTGTCCTCTCTCCTCCGCCCCTACACCAGGGAACGCTCCCGGGGTATCCACTAAAATTACCACCGGCTTGCCGAATCGAGAAGCCAACTGCATCAATCTCAGCGCCTTTCTGTATCCTTCCGGATGGGGCATGCCGAAATTTCGATACAGTTTCTGCTTGGTGTCTTTTCCTTTCTGTTGTCCTACCACTAATATCGGCTTTCCATCCATTTTGGCGAACCCGCCCACTATGGCTTTATCATCTGCAAAATTTCTGTCCCCGTGCAGTTCAACAAAGTCCGTGGTCATCAGGGAGATGAAATCTAAAGCACAGGGGCGGCGGGGATGACGGGCTAACTGTACCCTCTGCCAGCGAGAAAGCTTGGAGTAAATCTCCAGGGTGAGCCGGTCCAGTTTTTCCTCTAAAGACTCAACCTCACGGGAAAGTTCCAGATTCTCCAGAGGGTCCTCTCCCTTCCGACCCGCCAACTCCTTTAAGTCGGCTATCCTCTTCTCCAGCTCGTAAATTGGCTTTTCAAAATCTAAGTAAGGTCCGTTCATCTTTTGCCTTTTGGTTAATTCTTGTCCCACACGTTACGAAAAAGACTGGTTCCGACGGCAAACCACAGACGAATCCAAATGCTAAAGAAAATGACCCCTTTTAAGAAAACGTTGGGATGGTGATGCTTCCTGAAAAAATGATACATGCTCCGGTGATGCTCCATCTGCATCAGAAGTTTTTTCTTTCGAGTGCTTTTACCAATATGGTGAATGATCATCACTTGTGGAAAATAATAAACCAAAAAGCCGGCGCTTTTAGTCCGATAGCAAAAATCCACATCCTCCACATACATGAAGAAATGCTCATCTAAAAGCCCGGTTTTCTGGAGAACCTCCCTTTTAGTTAGAAGACATGATCCGGACACCCAATCCACCTCTCTTTTCTGGCTTGAATCTTGATCTTTTAGAAGATATTTTCTTGACAAAGGATTACCGGGAAAAAGCCGATTTAGAATGGATTGCCCAGACGAGATGGCGGTCAGATAGGAGGGAAACGAACGGCAGGAGAAATGAACTTCCCCTCGCGAATCAATCATCTTGGGACCGCAAATTCCTACCTGAGGATGAGCGTGCATGAACTTAACCATGTCATTTATTCCCCCGGGGGTGAACTCCGTATCCGGATTCAAAAACAAAATATACCTACCCCGACTCCTTTTTATCCCTTGATTACAAGCCGCAGAGAAGCCCAAATTTCGTTTGTTTTCCAAAAGCTTAATCTGATCAAACTCTTCTTTGAGCATCTTGGTGCTCTGATCCTCCGAGTGGTTGTCTATCACCATTACCTCAAAACTCAAATCTTTTTGAAAATTAAATATCGATTTCAAACAATTTTTTAACAGATACTTCACATTGTAATTAACTATGATGACGGAAAGGTCTATATCTGGTTCAAAGGAGAATGCCATAATTGGTTACTGTTGTAAAGCGGAGTGCACCAGCTTGCTGGTGCGAAGTTGACAGTATTAAGCTTTACAACCGCAGAAGCAAGCTTCTGCACTCCTAAAAACATAATCACAATTTACCCAGAAGACTCCATAGTCTCAATCTCCACACCATCCAGACAGCTTCCCTCACGATCTTTTTGGACATCTTGGACTGACCCAATTGCCGATCCTCAAATACGATGGGTATCTCCTTTATCTTGAATCCCTTTTTCCAGGCGCGGAAGCTCATCTCTATCTGAAAGGAATATCCATTGGATTTAACCTTGTCTAAGTCGATGGCCTCCAGAACCTCCCGGCGGAAGCATTTAAACCCACCGGTGGCATCCTTAACCGGAAGACCGGTGACGATGCGGGAGTAGACGTTAGCGTAATAGGAGAGAAGCAGTCGAGATATGGGCCAGTTGATCACATTCACTCCACTTATATATCGTGATCCCAAGACCAAATCCGCATCCCGGATAGCCTCTAAAAAGTGAGGAACATATTGGGGATCATGAGAGAAATCGCAATCCATCTCGAATATTAAGTCATAGCTTTTTTTAAGAGCAAATTTGAACCCGGTTATGTAGGCGGTTCCCAGTCCGCTTTTGTTTTTGCGATGGATCACAAAGATACGATCATTTTCATTCGACATCGAATCAGCCATCTGACCGGTGCCATCAGGGGAGCCATCGTCAACGATCAACACATCTATGCTGGAATGCTTTTCTAACACTTGAGGGACGATCCTCTCGATGTTTTCTCGTTCGTTATACGTAGGAATGATCACCAATGTCTTCATCTTATCTTAGCTCACCTGAGGTTTGGCTCTCTCCTTTCTGGAGAGGACTGGTTTAACTAAATAAAATCCAAAAATAACCAAAAGAAGAACAGATGTCAACAACGTAGAGGTCTTGCCGATCAGGTAGGGAACCGAATTGAAAACAAACCTCACCTCATGCTCCCCTTGGTTTAAATAAACCGCACGGAACAGATAATTTGCCCGATAGATTTTAGTTTGTTTGCCATCCACGTAAGCTTTCCAGGCAGGATAATAATTTTCGCTTAAGATTAAAAAACCTGGCTGGGAGAGCACCGTCTTCACCTTTATGCTGTTTATCTCGTCCTTTTCAATCCAAGCTTTCCCCTCAGCCAAGGATGTATCCTCCTGGCTTTGTGAGATCTGGGGCTCCTCCTCCAGGATAATTGAGTTTCGATAATCAAAATTCTGATCGGTGATCCTTTTCAAGATTTGATCTCGATCCTCTATCACCTCGTATTTGAAAACTATTCGGGCTCGGGGAAGATAGGACTGATTCTGAAAAATATAAACTCTGTTTCCTTGAAACACCTGCTTGAACTTGGGATGGTCGAAAGGCTGTGGGCTTAAGAAATATTTGACATTTAAAAGATCAGGCTTGATTCCAAACAGAAACTGAGTATATCTTAAGCCATATTCCTCCTGGGTTCGAGCTGATTCCAGATATTTTCTTTCAGTGAATTCATCATAAACTTGGAGTTGATTGCCATGGTAACCGAAAACCTGCATGATGTTATAGAAAGCCAAGATGTTCTGTCCCTGATAGGTGCGGGGCAAGGATATTACGCGGAATTTCTCCTTATCTCTTTGCAAAAACTCGATGGCGCGATCTTCTTGGAAATAGCTTTTATAGTCGAAATTTCGGATGAACTTGGCATCCACCCTCCATAGATCAAAAATCAAGAGCACTCCGATCCCTATGATGAAAAAAGTGGGACCTATCCTTTTCTTTACCAGAAGATAAACCGCTGTGGAGGCCAGTCCCACCAAAAATGTAGCAAGCCAGAATCCTTTTATCACATTGGGCAGGTTCTGGCTCATGATTCTGCTCTTAGAAGGGTGTATGCCAGGATAAAGGATTTTAGTCCAGATGGAGAGGAGCAGATCTCCTGCTATGGAGAAAAGGAAGGAAAATCCGAAAAGTGCGGCAACCAAAATAAACAATATCTTGAATAACTTTTTCTGCTCGGAGCCCTCTTTTATCCCCTTCAGCAGGCGTTGCATGAAAAGTGCGGACAGGAATACCACAGAGAAGATAAAAAGAAAATGAATCAAGCCGGGTGCCCGGAAGTTTTTAACCTGGGGAACCAGATGATAAAAAATCCGGTAGATGGGCGTATGTCCCCCCAGAGAATAGATTATTGCCAGACCAGATAATCCCAGGAAAAACCACTTCTTTTTATCTTTCACAAAGAATAGAGCGAGAAATGCGAAGCTCAGAGGAATGATGCCCCCATAGTCCGCATTCTGCTTGAAGGGATTTCTTCCCCAATAAGTATTTTCTTTTTCGGTATTATATCCACAGAACTCTGGCACCACCACAGAAGCCAACTCCTCCGGATGAGCCGACCAGGAAACGGCATACTCGTACCCTCTTCCTCCTTCAGCTCTGGGGGAATATTTGTTGACATAGATATAGGGAGGGAGTATCTGCACTAAGGAGAGTGCCAGTCCAATAATCACAGCTGCGACAAAAAACACGACCGGTTTTATCAACGGTCTTATTCTTTTAAATGCAGCCTCTTGCTTGTTGGCAGAGAAATCTGATACCAGACGAAAAATGAAATATAAACCCGTTGCCCACAGCGCGTAATAAGCCAGTTGCGGGTGGTTAGCCAAGATCAAAAGCCCGATGGAGAAACCCAATCCCAGGTAGAAAATCCACTTTCGGGTATCCAAGGCTTTTTGTAAAAAGAAAAAGAGCAACGGCAGTAGGCTGGTTGCATACATCCTTCCATCCTGCCCGCCGTAAACCCAGGAGACCAAATTAGCAGAGAACATATAGGCTATTCCAGAAAATAACGAAACCAAGCGGGAGAATCTGAAGGCTCGCATGCAAAGATACATGAATATCCCTGCCAGAAAAACGGTTAACACCAGCTTCCATCCCAAGGCTCGGTGAAGGGGAAGCACAAACTGCAGGATAGCCAGAGGATAAAAAGTGTCCCCGGCCATGGCATCCACAAAGGGCACCCCTCCGAATAGATATGGATTCCACTGGGGAATGCTATGATATTGTTTCACAAATGAGGCATAGAATGCCCGAAACATCACCCCTGCCTCAATGGTATCGGACCCGAAAAGCATCTGGCCTGAAAAAACGAAGCTGGAAAAAAGGATGATGGTCAGAAGGAATAACACTCCCAGCGGCAGATACCGCCACAGCTTTTCTTCTTTCTTCGGACTGAACCCCTTTGTTTTGCTTTTTTCGACCCTCTTGTCTTTTTTAACTTTTCCTTTTTTCATCTTCATATATAACTTGCGTAGGCAAGCCTTCACAGCTTGTCCGCAGGATCCTGAGATTACCCTAAGGGTAAACCCTGGGCTACGCTAAATCCATTGATTTTAATATCATTTCAAAGGCACGGCAATTGAAAAACACAAAAGCTCTGCCACGGTCACCCATAACCGGGCTAAAAGCGAAATCAAAGTTGCGACCGGAAGGGGGAAAAGTGAGGAAAGCAAGAGGACTAAAATCCCTTCCCTTACCCCGATCCCGCCCGGGACGAAAAGCGCCAAAAAACCGATGTTCACCGAGAAGGCAAATGCTCCGGTTAAGCTGGGATACATGTCAAAGGAAGCATGAGCCATTGATTTCACGAATATCAAAAACGCCAGTCCGAACAAAAGCCAGGATACAGAATAACACAAAATATAAATAATAACGTCCTTGCTGGTAATATCAAGACTTATTTTTTCCCTTTTTAAAATTCCCAGTCCCAGGTTAAGAATTTTCTCCAATACTTTTGGATAACAGACCAGCACCAGAATGGCTAAACCGAACACCACTCCAGCTATCACCAGTGCGGGATTTTGGGAGAAGAATTGAGAATATAAACTCGCGCCCAGAAAAATAGCCGAAATAAAGAGACCGGAGATAACCGAGAAGGATTGAGCCAGGATTGCAGTGGAGAAGCTGTTTCTTTTGGGCACCCCTCGCTTTTCCAGCATATAAACCATCCCCAGAAACTGCCACACCTTGCCGGGGAGATATCTGCCCAGATTGGAAAAAAACCACACCTTGAAAAGCTTGAAGTAAGACACGGATGAGCCGGTGTGACCCAGCATCCTCCCCCAGATTTTGACCAGCCAGAACAGCGCCATTATCTGAAGCACAAAGGAGATAGTTAAAAGAGGATAATCAAATTGCCAATCAAAATCCTGCACCTGATTCCAGTTAGAAACCAAGCCCTTGATCAGAAAATAGAATATCAGAATGATTATGACGATCTGGGCTGACTTTATCAGAACTTTCCTTGTATCCATTCCAGCACTTCCAGATATTTTTGTAAAAATGCCTCTTGGGAGAATTTCACTTGTGCGCTTTGGTGCCCAGCTTCAGAGAGTCGAGAAGCCAAATTCTCGTCGCTTAAAATTCTTTCCATGGCGGAAGCCAAACTCACGAAATCTTCGGGAGGAAACAAAAGCCCGGTTTTTTCGTGTTCTATTATGTCAGTGATCCCTCCAGAGTTGACTCCTATTACCGGCTTATTACATAACTGTCCCTCCACCAGAACCAACCCAAAACCTTCCCCAATGGAGGGTAGCACAATCATGTCGCAGGTATTATAGTATTCGTTCAACTTTTCCTGGGACATTAAATCATAAAGGTAAACTTCCTTCTTTAAGTCTAACTTCCTTATCAAATCCTGAAGATTAGTCTTCTCTGGTCCCTCTCCGATGATTGCCAGATCAAGCTCATTATACTTTTGGTGAACTCGGTGAAAGGCACGTATCAGAGTGCCTAAGTCTTTTTGTCTGGTTAATCGAGCTACGCTCAGGATTATCTTCCTTTTTGGTGGTAAAACTTCTTTTTTATAAATCTTTTCCGAGTCAATGGGCATGGGAAGAACGAAAATCTTTTCCGGCGGGAGGCCCAGTTTACTAATCAACTGTTCTTTGATGAAGTTCGATACCACTGTGATTGCGGTAGCATATTTAAACACCCGCTTGGCCAAAAAAGAAAAGAAAAAATTTTTGTCAGTTAGTCTGACGTCAGTGCCGTGGAGGGTGACCAACAGAGGGATATTGGTCAGGCGGGAAACCAAACACCCCAATAATCCGGTTGGAATCCACCAATGGGCGTGGATGCATAAAGGTCTTTTTCTTTTTGCGAGCTGACAGGCTCTGAGGAGGAAAAAGATCATGAAAAAGACAAAAATAAATTGGTTGACCGGACTTTTAGCCACCAATTCCTGCATGCGCCCGGTGTAAGCCAATCTTTCATATTTCTCCCAAAAATATTTGAAGCGAAAAACCTTGACCCCTTCAATCTCTTCATGATAAGCTAATTTTCTATCATGTGGCGCTAAAACGAAGACCTTCCAGTCAGCCTGGGTCAAAAGCTTCGCAGAAACAAATATGTGCTTGCTTAAGATATCCCCTTTATATTTGATAAACGATTGAGTGATTATCAGTATCCTATTTTTCACGAGATTTCAATAAAAAGAGTTATCTTTACATCAGGCTTGATTTCATTCAGCTTTATTAAGGTATTCCGGTCCTTTCTTAGGATCTCATATTTGCAACCATCCACCTTCACCCTTTGTGCTTCTACGGTGATAAGTTCCAGGGTAAGCTTATCCATAAAGTCAGAAGCCACCAACTCCCAAAGGAATTTTTGATTTTCGGCAAAATGGATTTTAAGTTCCAGATTCTTTCTTTTTTTCCACCAATCTACGATCTCTTTTCCAGTGACCACGAAATAACCTTTTTGATGCATAAAATCTAATATTTTTTCATACAATTGGGGATAGCCTGAAAACCCTAACTCCTCAACCATATGGGTATGCCAAAGGATGGTGACCAGTCCGCCTGAATCCTCCAGTTCTTCCAATATTTTAATGATGTCTTCTTTTATCTCCTCCGGGGAGAAAGATAAGTATTTGGAATAAGTCCGGTCCATTATTACCAAAGGTAACTCCATCAGACTCAGCTTCTGATCGTTTTTTAAGTCATAGGTATAGAAGGGGAAGGCAAAGCTCGCCCGATAGCCGGACCTGTCGGCAAAACCCAATGTGGTATCATATAAGAAGCCACAATTATTCTGGTCGATCCAACTTTCCGGAACCTTGAATCTCAAGAAATGTTGCCGGAGCCCCCAGGTGGGAAAGTCGATCAAATGCTCAAGTTCCTCTTTTTCCTTAAGCAGTGACTCAGGATTTAGAAAAGTATTATAACTGGCATGTAGACCGATCTCAAAACCTTTTCTTAAAACTTCTTTGGTTTTCTCTAAGATTTTAGGTTTGCTGAGATGATAAGTTATATCCGAACTCAAAAGAGCTTTCAGTTTTGGGCTCCCCACCATAAAGTAAAAGGAAGATTTGAAGGCGAATTTGTCCTCCACAGCAATCATTCGTTCAAAAGCCAAAGCTGGATTTGTCCCGGACAGAAGTGCTAAAAGTAGGCTCCAAAAGGTCTTAAAGAAAGATGTCAGTTGCCCGGCTTTGATCAACTCAAAACCTCTTATGAGGGAATACAGATACCATCTTTCTATTATGTCCACATCGTGGGTCAAACAGACTGCCAACTTCTCCCCATTTGGCCAAAAACATTTTCTGACCAAGGGAATTTTTTTCGCTTGGGCTACCTGAGAAATGATGTCCAATAAAAATCTAAGGTAATCGTTTACCACTGCCCGTTGAGAAAATTGATGAGCACAGGAGATATTCTCCTGGGTAGGAAAACGACTGTGTCGGTCTGTGGTTTTGCTTTCCTTCTCTTCCCATCTGGACAAAAAGAAAAAAGAGGAAAAGATCAAATCCTTTTCCACAAAGACAAAATCATCAGCAGAGGTTCGAGCTTGGTAGGATACCTCATCTCCTTTTTTGCCCAAAACTGGAATCTTTTCGCCTGGGTTGGTTGTCAGGAATCCAACCTGAATTTGATTAAGATCTTCTGTCCAGCTTTCGGATATCAGTATCCTTCCCAGCTTTCTTTGACCTAATCCTTTTAAATCCTTAAATTTCCCATACAGAATTAGAATGCCCTGCGTTATTTGATCACGCTCATTCGGTTTCACGAAAGTATAAGGGAAACCCAGGGTGTCAAACAGGAGTTCAAAGATATATCGGGCTCTTTTGGTGTAAGACGGATTGCAATCCAAGGAGATGTAAATGCACATATTTATTGGGGGAACTCAATTTTCTTAACTATCTTTGCAGGTATCCCAGCAACGATGTGGTAGGGAGGAACGTCTTTTGTGACCACGGATCCGGCCCCTACCACCGCCCCCTCGCCGATGGTCACGTTGGGTAGGATTATGGCGCCACATCCGATCCAGGCATCATTTTCAATTACCACCTTTCCTCGAACCACCGGGACGTATGGCCTGATTTTAGAAAAATTGGGATGGGATGAGGTAATTATGGTAACCCGGGGAGCGAAGCTGACTCGATCGCCTATCACCACATTCCCCTTGTCCATAAGTTCCTCCACCACGATAAAGTCATCCCCGATATACACATCCTTTCCGATCACAAAGTGGCACATCCTCAGAAGGGATATTCTCCACTTATACCAGATGCAATTCCGGGCTAAAGTCTTTAAGATCTTTTTCTTCAGTTTGAAAAACAACATATCAACCAAGATGTTTATAAAGAAATGCTCCCTTTTGGGTTACTCCTATCGGCATTCTCTTCCAGACTTTGGTAGCCCACCTATATCTCCATCCTCCCCGATCAACAGCTCCCACACCTTTGATTTGGGGCCAGTAGTAATAAAATAAATCTTTTTGTTCAGCTCCCCACCTTTTTTTGTATTCAGCTAAACCCACGTTATCTTGAGAAACCCTTCCCAAGTCAAAGAGTCGGAATTTTTTCTTCATGGCCCAAATCATAGTCTCCCACAGAAGCAAATGATTAGGGCGACAGAAAAGATAATTCTCATCCGATGCGCCGTACATATAGTAAACTTTCTCCCTAAACAAAAAAAACATAGCTCCAGCAACAGACTTCCCCTGATACACAGCTAAAACAAGCTTAACCAAACTCTTTTGACCCATAATATCCCAAACGTTTTTGAAAAATTTATAAGGTTGAGGAGGGATGCCATGTAAGCGGCAAGTCCTCAAATTTAACCTGTAAAACTCCTTTAATTCCTTCTCCTCCTCGGAGAACAGGATCCTCACCCCTTCTTTTTTAGCTTTGTTTATGCTCCTCTGAGTGCTGCTCTTATGCAGATTTCGCCAGTTTTCCTCTGGACCTGTCAACGGCAGAATATACGTCTGGTAATACTTGCTTTCTTGAAAACCGAGGCTTTTTAGTGCTTCCTCCTTTTGATTTGCTTTTATCTCCAGATATTTGGATTTTGTCTTTTCAAAAATCTGCAAGCCATCTTTAATCAAACTTTCTATTATCACTTTTGAATCCCCCAGAGGTCCGCAGGTATATGAAAATGGTAAAGAGACCAGTCTTCTCCCGGTCAACCGGCTTTTTATCAGGAAAAGTGGTAAGATGCCGCTGATTTTGTCCTCTTGATCTTTTGAGCAAATATAATAAGGCTGGAAGGAAAACGAATTTTCGATCACCTCTCTCCACACGAAAAGATGAAAGATGGACGCTTCTTCTTTTTGGATCACATAGCCGTCCCAGGCCTTCTCATCCGGGGTATCAAGCTTTTCCATTTTTTTGTCTCGGCTCGCCAGAATTTTGGGGAAACTTTCTGCTTGGTGATCTTAAACGGTTAGTTGGTCTCATCTTCTCCCGGGGGGCTGATTTAATCAACCTGCTCTTCATGTTCTCTATTTCGTCCCGGATCCCCGCCATAGCCTCCGCTAAGAATCCCAACACAAAAAAGGATAAGCCGGACAAGACCAAAAGGATCACCAGATACAGAAGTGGCCTCAAGCCTTCACTTTTTACAATTCTTAAGTAAACTGCCACTCCTCCGGTCAATATACCCAAAAGAATTAGGATCAGACCCAAAAAACCGAAAAGAAGCAAAGGTTTTTTCATAAAGGAGAGTTGGAATTTCACCGAGAGGAGATCCAAAAACCCGATGGGGACTCTCCAGAATCCAAACTTGGATTGACCGAATCTCCGTGGGTATAAATTGACCTTTGCCTCTCCTATTTTATACCCCTTATCTGCGGCCATCACCACCATATATCTGTGCCAGTCCTTGCGCAGTGGCACGTCGTCTGCCACCTCCCGCCGGAACGCTTTGACCGAGTTCAGATCGTGAACCTTTATTCGAAATATCATTCTGGATAGAAGGTTATAAATAAAGGAGACAAACCTTTTTAAACCGTATGATCCCTGTTTCCATCCGCACACCACATCATATCCGTTGTCTATTCTTTCAATAAGCTTGGGGATGTCTTGAGGGAGATATTGCAAATCAGCAGGCCAGAAGACGAAGATCTTTCCACGAGCCCTTGAGAATCCGGTCATTAGAGCCTCAGTTAAGCCCCGGTTTCTTTTGTGAACCAGCACCCGCAGGAAGTGATATTTTTGTTGGCATTCTTTGGCTTTGAGAAAGGTGCCATCGGTGGAACCATCATCCACTAAGATCACCTCACCATTCATTCTGGTGCGGGAAAACATCCTGGAGAACTCCTCCATCAAGGGGAAGATATTCTCCACCTCATTATAAGCTGGAACCACCACTGAAACCTTAACGTTTCTGTTTGAGTTTCTCATGTTTTCAATATCCTCTTATTGTTTGCAATCTTTCTGCCAATTTAGTGTTTTGTGGAAAAAGTTTTATGGCTTTCTCCCACTGGTCGATTGCCAAAAGTCTATAGTTATCCTCACCGGTTTGACTTCCCAAGTTAAGATATGTCGAGCCCAACTGCTGGCAAATCAAAAAATCAGTGGGATGGAATTGTGCCGCCTGCTCTAAAGGAAGCACCGCTTTTTCGAACTCTTTCATTTCGTAGTAGATCTCTGCCAGTGCTCGGTATCCACTGAAGTTCTCTGGCTGACCAGCAACAAACTCCTCCAGCAGAACCAGGGCAGAGTCCGTCTCTCCCTCTTCCATTACTAACCTTGCTCTCTCAAAATCTGAGAGGGGATATTTTTCTGTCTTTGGATTGCCGGTCCATTCCCCTATTCTATAGATATCGACCGGAATGTTCCTCAGCCAATAGGTGGTCACAATTTTTGCCTTCCTCATCACTTCAGGATAATCCTGAAAAGCCCGATCCCGGTTTCCTCCTCTTTCTAACGCCAGATGGGTGATGGGATAGGTGTGAAAAAGTTGCGGATCAGGTTTGGTGACTCCAAACATGTGGATTATATTTTTTAGTCTATTATCCCATACCAAAGCTGGTCCATAGGGACCTGAGAGGACCGCCTCTTTGCTTAGAATCTTTCCTAAATCTAAAGACGATCGATTCAAAGAATATGTGGGAGAGGAAGCCCAGCTTAAATATTGCCAGCCGTTGGCCACCAGTGAAATTAGAATTAAGATGAGCATTATCAAAAATCTGTGGCCCAAGCTGAGTGATCTGAACTCCTTTGGCCTGCCATCTTTGGCCACTCTTTTGGATCTGGTAAATCGCCAGTAAAATAGAGCTCCAAAAAATAAAGCGATAACAAAAGATACGATCAGAGAAGAACTTAACTGAATCGGCTTTCGACTCAATATGTGGAAAGTGGTGATGATATAGTTTATGAAAAAGGTGGTGGCGATGACAAAGGCGGACCAGAACAAAATTCCAAGCGATGACCCTCTTTTTGAGCCAAAAGAGGAAAGAAATGAATCCAGCCATAAGCCTGCCAGAGCACACATGGGAGGAATTAGATACAACTGGTAGCGCAGAGGTCGATAGTTTAGGGACATCAAAAGGAAAAAGACTGCTAAAAACCAGAAGGTAAGAAAGAATTTAACTTTGGAGCGATGATCTCTGTTTGCAGTCAACCTCTTGATCGATGAATTTCTTGAGAAAAACAAAAGCAGACCCAGAAACGATAAAAGAAATACCATCGGCATGCGATAGAAAAGATCGGCTCCAAAAGTGAACAGGGCGGTGACAAATCCAGAGATGGATTGAAGCGCTCTGGGAAAACCATAAAGTCCTAACGCCTGCTCACCGAAATAACCTGCCACCTCTCTTTTGGCAGGTAGGTAGCTGAAAAACATCCAGAACAGGAAAACTACAAGGAAGCCGGAGCCGAAAAACACCAGAGGCTTGAAGTTTATCTTCCGGTTGGATGAAGAGAAATGTTCGAACGTCCACAAAAGCAAAACTCCCAAGCAAGCTGGCAGGATGAATGCCGCCATGGTCTTTCCAAAAAAGATTCCTGCGGCAAAACAGATGCCTGAGGGAATCAAAAGTAGGTTTTTCTTAAATGAGGAGACCATGAAATAAAATCCCAAAACCAGAAGAAAGATGGCGGAGATTTCCAAAAACGGATTGCGCCCATACATGATGAAGATAAAATTTATGCCCAAAAAGAGCAAAGACAGGTATGCCGTCCTTTTATTGAATACTTTTTTAAGAGTTAGAAACAAAAACAGCATGGTCAGAAGATTTAAAATCACCGCCACCAGATTGGCTTGAAATCTGCCCGTACCGAATAGTGAAAAGACCACATAAGATGCTACCGTGCAGAATGATTTCAAGAAGAAAACGAAACGATTATGTCCAAACAAATCCCAACTGCCCCATAATACGTTATTTCGGGCAAAGTAGGTATATTGAGGCGGATCGGTAGCCACATCCTGGCTCCAGGAGATGTGGGGAGGATCAGAACTCAAGAAAAGCACGCCGCAGGTAAAAGCCAACCCCATGATGAAACAGAAAAGTAAGATCTCAAAAGCCCTGGAAGAGAAGAAAGGATTCTTGAAGAACTCGGTCAGAGCGGATTTCTTAGAGACAGGTTCTTTGGGCTTTGCTGCCTGCTTTTTTGCTTTTTTGCTTTTTGGTTTCATTAATCGATGGGTTTTGCTTTTATAAGTTAGTACATTGAATTGAGAATCATGGTAAAAGAGACAACTCCAACCTCACCCCCTTAGTCCCCTTCAGGGTGAATCCCTTTCCTTCGACCCTGAGGTCTCAGGACCGAAGGGCAGGGTGAACCCCTCTCCATTTCATGTCGGAGATCCCGCCAAAGGCGGGGGAGAGGGGGAGATAGGGGGAGAGGTAAAATACCTTATCCTTTTCTTTACATTCTTATATTTGTATTTCTTTGCAAATTCAATTATTCACTTCAACGCATTTCGTTTCACTTCCTGATTCTTAACAAAAGATAGAAAAGTGGCTTGATGATGGGCCACCAATCTAAAAACGGTCTGATCTTGGAATATTTTTTCCTCGAGGGATAAATTTTTGAAACCGGCACCTCACCGAATTTGTATTTCAGCTTCAAAACCCAGAAATGAATGTAATATTCAAGCTCATAGGTGGAAAGCCAATCCTGCCAGATATTTATCTTGGGATCATCGAACAAAGAGACCTTGTAAGCCCGGAAGCCATTGGTCACATCGGTCAGATTTCTTCCCAAAAGTATGGACCACAAAAAGGTGAAAGCCTTTATCCCCAATTTTCGGGCTAAAGGAAGATTGCCCGCTTCGCCTCCCTCTAAATATCTGGATCCCTGGATGTAATCGTAATCTTCTTCTAAGATAGGTTTAAGCAGGATAGGTATCTCTTTGGGATCATCCTTTCCGTTACCTGCCATCACCACCACCAAAGCGAAACCATTTTCTCTGGCATGGTTGATTCCGTCTCTGATACAGCTCCCCACCCCCTCTCTTTGAGGATGATGAATAATCTCCACCTCAAAACCTTTTAGCACTTCCGGGGTGTTGTCGGTGGAACCATCGTTTGCCACCAGAACTCTGTCAATCTCTACCCCCCTGAATCTCTCCAGAACAGTCTTTATCCTGTTCTCCTCATTGTACACCGGAATGATTACCAGGGTTTTAAAGCTTTCTTCTCCCAACCCTCAACTCCAAAATAAAAGCTTAAATCTTGAGGCGGGATGACGGAGACCCGTCTGGGAATTCCCGCCTCTATGCAGATGATGTTATATCAATCCAAAAGAGGATAAAGCTCTGTTTGCTACTATTAATTCATCAAATTATTTTGCAAATCGGTAGCCGCCCGACGGGCGTTTTGCTTTGGCGCAGGCTGACATTCGTCCTGCCCTTCGGTCCTGAGAACCTCAGGGTCGAAGGAAAGGACTCAGTCCGAAGGAAGCCTGCGGCTACCTCAAATCTTTTGACCTTTTTAACTCTGTTGTCGGGTATCCCCTTACGGGGAAACCCGACCTACTGTTATTCTCCGTAGAATTCCTTGATGCAATCTGTGGTATACTTTATCTGCTCCTCGGTCAACTCAGCAAACATGGGAAGCGACAGAATCTCATCCATACATCCCTCAGTCACCGGGAAGCTTCCCTTTTTGTACCCCAAGAAACTGTATGCATTCTGAAGATGTATGGGTATGGGATAATGGATGTTGGTAAATATGCCCTTTTCTTTCAGGAAATCAATCAACTTTTCCCTTTCTTTTACTCTCACACAGAAGACATGATAAACATGCTTGGCATAGGGCATCTCTTCCGGCACCTTCACGCTGGTCCCCTCCAGATATTTTCTGTACAGGTCGGCATTTTTTCTTCTGCCATCGTTCCACTTGTCCAGATGCTTCAACTTCACCGAGAGGACTGCTCCCTGAATGCCCTCCAATCGACAATTGTTGCCGATATATTCATGATAGAATTTCTTGGGGGAACCATGATCCCTTAGCATCCTCACCTTTTGCGCAATCTCGTCTGAGTTGGTGGTGACCGCCCCTCCCTCTCCATATGCTCCCAGGTTTTTCCCGGGATAGAAACTGAAACATCCCACCATTGCCAGACCACCTGTTTTTTTTCCCTTGTACCGGGCCCCGTGTGCTTGGGCGGCATCCTCGATGACCGGTATTCCTTTCTTTTCGGCTATCTGTAGTATGGGATTCATATCTGCTGGCTGTCCGTAGAGATGCACCGGAATTATGGCTTTGGTTCTTCCGCTTATAGCCTTTTCCAGTCTGGTGGGGTCCATATTAAAACTTTTCTCTTCGATATCCACAAATGCCGGTTTTGCTCCCGCGAAGGAAATAGCTTCAGCTGTGGCTATGAAAGTATTAGCCGTGGTGATTACCTCGTCACCCTCCCCGATATTCAGAGCTTTCAATGCCATGATCAGAGCAGAGGTGCCGGAATTAATTCCGATGGCGTGTTTCACTTCACAATAGCTGGCGAATTCTTGCTCGAATTCTGCCACCGCCTTACCCAGAACGAAAGCCGTATTGGATATGACGTTCTGAATCGCAGTGTCAATCTCTGGTTTGATGGTTTGATATTGCGCTTTCAAGTCAACAAAGTTTACTTTCATCAAATCCTCCTTGAGTCTTTCTTATGATCAACACACTTTGATCTAAAATAGCAGATTGACCCTAAAAGTCAAGCGTTTAGTAAACCCTGAGTTTCCTTGACACGGTTCTGAAGTTTCTATAACAAACCAGCACCTAACTTAAGTTAGGTGCTGGCTTTCCCACGATATTATTTTCTGCCACTTTTTTTCTATTTAGAACCTCTATTCCTTATAAGGTGGCCACACATAAGGTCTTTCAAAAGCTCCGATATAACACTCCAACTCATCAATCTTTTTGATGAATCTGGCAGGATTTCCCACTACCACCGCCTCCTCGGGAACATCCTTTGTCACCACCGACCCGGCACCTACCAAAGCATTTCTCCCGATCTTCACTCCTGGACAAAGGGTGGAGCCTGCGCCAATCTTGACTAAATCCGCCACCTTCACCCCGCCTTTGCACTCTTTGTATTTGGGACAAAGCATGGGGTGGGGATCGTCGGTGAACACACAATTGGGACCAAAAAACACGTGGTCCCCGGTGGTTACCATCTCCAGAAAGCACAGGCTGTGAATTCTGACGTCGTTGCCGATCCTGTTCTCAAACTCCAGCACGGAATTGGTTCCCACGCTTACGTCATTGCCAATTACGTTGTCCTCCCGAATGGAGGCTCCCTGCCCGGTCTGGAAGTTATCTCCGATTTTGTTTCCGGCATAGATAGTGGTAAAGGGACGGATCACCGCATTTTTCCCGATCACCAACTCCAACTCTCCATCCTGCTTTCCCCGGGGTGGCTTGCCCAAAACACAGGGACCTTCAATTACCGAACCTTCCCCGATCTTTACATTCTTATATATGGTACAATCTCCAGTTATCTTTACATTTTTGAATTTCGGTTTGGCTTGCCGACTCATAGTTTAATTACCTTTCCTTTCTCTTTTATTGACTGGTTGGCCGCCTGCAGAAGTTTAACCACTCTCAGTCCCGCCACTCCGTCTGTTAGGGGCTTTCTGTTTCCATTTACCGAATCGGTGAATTCTTTGCTCACCAGCTTCAATGCTTCGGTGGGTTCCAGTTTAGGAGCCAGCATATCGCCGGAGCGATATTGCACCAACATCTGATAAACATCCTCTTTCTCAGAGTAGCTCACTCCCTTATCGTAGATTTTTATCTTTTCGCTGGGCTCGGTATCATCGTATACGATCATCTTCTTCGTCCCTCCGATAAGGGTGGTCCTAACCTTGACCGGAGCCAGCCAGTTGACGTGCAGGTGGCCCAAAAGATTGCCAGGATATTGGACTGTAACATAGGCGATATTCTCAAGATCACCAAAATGACTTACTCCCACCGCCGAGACCATCTCCGGGTCCTTCTGCAAAAGAAAATCCATGATGGAGAAATCGTGCGGCGCCAGATCCCAGATCACGTTTACGTCGTGCTGGAACAACCCTAAATTCACCCGCACCGAGTCGAAGTAATATATGTCGCCTAACTCACCACTTTGGATCAACTCCTTCATCTTTCTCACCGCTCCGGTGTAAAGGAAGGTATGATCCACCATTAAGGTTTTCTTTTTCTTCTCTGCCAACTCGACCAGCTTTTCCGACTGCTCCACGGTGGCGGTCATCGGTTTTTCTAAAAGAACATGCTTGCCACTCTCCAGAGCCTCCTGGGCTAATGGAAAGTGAGCCGAAACCGGCGTGCTGATAACCACGGCATCAATGCTCGTATCCTTTATTATTTCTTTGTGGTCGGTGGTGGTCTTAACAGACGGATAGCCGGACTCTACCAAAGATAGCCTCTCTTTGCTCAGATCGCACACGCAAGCGACCTTGGCATCCTTGTTGGCGTAAAAATTGCGAACCATATTGGGTCCCCAATAACCATAACCGATAACTCCTACATTAATCATCGCTACCTCGGAAGCTTAGAATGTTAATAGATCATAAAAACACGTTGAAATTAATACGAAAAAGTAAGAAAAGTCAATAACTTTAGCCTCTTATTGAGTTTTAAGCAAACAAGTCATAATTTGTAGGTAGTTTTTTGCTAAAGGTTGTTTTGACTTCGTTGCTTTCCTTCAGCGGCTCAGCGTCAAATCCTTCCTCTCTCAAAAATCCCACAAACTCCGCAAAACCGTGCATCGTGTAGATTTTTTCTGGCTGGGCTTTCTTTACATATTGGATGAGTTCTGAAAAATCGGCGTGATCGGACAATGGAATAGCTTCATCTCCTCTGACGTGATTTATAACTCCCGAATCCATGGCCCAACCGGTCAACATAGCCATTCTCTTTCGGGGTATGTTCTCAATCATCCGGGATCTTTTCATCTGAGGAGGTACAATCAATACCCTATCCCCCAGATTCCCGGTTTGAAAAAGTTCGTAATTTTTAAATTTTACTCCAAATTCCTCATATATTTTGACAATATTATAGATCGTCGGGTGCACGAAAAGCTTAAATCCGCGATTGGACAGAATTTTCATGGCCTCCTGTGCTTTGCCCAGAGAGTAAGCTAAAAAAATGGGTATTTCCCCTTTTGCCTGAGCATCCTCCACAAACTGGATCATCCGCGTATGAATCTGTTGTGGATGAGGAAACACATACCGGGGACGGCCGAAGGTGGACTCCATAATAAGAATATCACATTTCTTAATTTCAGCTTTTTCAGCGGTTAAGCTTTTTCGCAGTTTAAAATCTCCGGTATAGACAATTTTTGTTCCGTCTCTTTCCATAAGGATCTGGGCTCCGCCTAAGATGTGACCTGAAGGGAAAAGCTGGACCTTTACCCCTTTTAATATTTTGGGACGGTTGTATTCCAGTATGTTAAATTTAGCTTTTCCGTACCGGTGCTCAAATAATCTTGCGGTTTCTCTGGTGGCTAAAATTTCGGTATGTCTGACTGCATGATCCGCATGGGCGTGAGATACAAAGCAGAAATCAGCCTTTCTTTTTGCATCCAGCCACAAGTCGGTGCCTTTTAAGTGAACTCCATTTTTACACTCAATAATCAAAGTCCAACCCCAAGATTATTTTTTTTCTATTGCTTGGCGCAGGATAAATTCCTGCGCCTATACCGGAGGATGGTCTATCAAGCATAGGGGAAGGCATTTAGCCCTCCCCGCGTCTATTGTCAACAGCCCTTTCAGTCACAATGTTCGTTAAACGAGGCTGGGAGCCCTTCAGGGTGAACCTTCAGGGACTGTTGAAAAAGTGCTTTTCGGAGTGCGAAAGCTTGCTTTCGCGGTTTATTGAAATCCAGAAGTTCTTATGTCGCCAATAGTTAAACTCTGAGGAAAACAGCACCAGCAAGCTGGTGCACTCCAGTTTGGGTTTTTCAACACACCCTTCAGGATGAACCCCGCCTACGACTTATAATTTTTCATCCCGCAAGGCGGGCACTCTGCCCGCCCGATTCTTGACTCCTTTCAAATAACTCAAAGCTTTTTGCTGCTAACTGAGCTTATACCCAATTCTCCTCAAAAATTGCTTCCTCTCTTTGACTTCATCCTCGGTTTCCACTCTCTTGGGGACAAAACCATCCACCACTCCCACGATTCCCCTACCTTGATCGGTTTCAGCAATTATCAATTGCAAGCGGTTAGCAGTAGCGCAGAAGATTCCGCACACCTCAGGGCAATTCTTGATGGCACCCAGCACATTGATGGGATAAGCACCTCTGATATAGATTATGAACGTGTGCCCCGCCCCGATATCAAAGGCACTCTGAGCCGCTAATTTTTTGAACTCAACGTCGTTTCCTTCCGACCTCACCAGACACGGTCCGGAAGCCTCGCAAAAAGCCAGACCGAATTTTATCCCCGGCACAGAGCCAACCAATATTTCATATAAATCCTCTACTGTCTTTATGAAATGGGTCTGTCCTACAATCACATTGGTCTTTTCCGGCAAGGGAACTTTGTATACTCTGAATTCCATAAATCCCTCCTTCTCTTAGAAGAAAATTTTATGGGTTAGACTTTCCACCTCACCCTTGGCTTTCTTTCCATCATCTGAGCAACTCCGGTTTGATGATGGAAAATTAAGAAATTCTAAACTATTAATTTAAACGCTGGACAACGAAAAGCAAGAGAATAAATCTTAGTTTTGTGTCCTTTACAGGTTAGCTTATTTTAGGTCTTGCATTTCACTTCTTTTTTGGATATATTTTCAAAAATTTTGTTTATCTGAGATTTGAACTATCGTTTTTGCAGGAGGAACGCATGGAGAAAAGAGATCAGTGGGATAGTCGCACTGCTTTTATTTTGGCGGCTATCGGCTCAGCCATAGGTTTAGGCAATATTTGGCGGTTTCCCTATATTTGCTATGCTAACGGCGGGGGCGCCTTTTTAGTTGCCTGGCTGGTTGCTCTCTTTACTGCCGGAATCCCGCTTATGATTTTGGAATTTGGTCTGGGGCATAAAATGGAGGGCTCTGCCTCCGAGGCTTTCCGTAAAGTAGGAAAGAAATTCGAATGGTTCGGCTGGGCGGCAATCTTAGTGGGCTTCTTTATAGTCTGCTACTATGCGGTGATCATGAGTTACTGTTTTAATTTCGTGTATCATTCCCTCACTTTAGCCTGGGGAGACGATCCTGGTAGTTTCTTTTATCAAAAAACTTTGGGATTAACCGGTAGCCCATTTGAGCTTGGAGGGATAAAGGGATATATCTTGCTGGGTTTGTTTTTGAGTTGGATAGCTATTTTCTTCTCCATCTGGAAAGGCGTCAAGACTGTAGGAAAGGTGGTGTATGCCACTGTTCTTATTCCCTGGTTTTTACTTTTAGTCTTTGTCGTCAGAGGTGTAACGCTTCCCGGAGCAGTTGAAGGACTTAAGTTTTATCTTACTCCTGATTTTCACAAATTGCTTTCTCATCAGGTATGGTTAGCGGCTTACACCCAAGTCTTTTTCTCTTTAAGCGTTGGTTTTGGGCTAATGATAGCCTATTCCAGTTTCCTCCCCAGAAAAACGGACATCGTGAACAATGCTTTCATAATCAGTTTATCCAACTGTGCCACCTCTTTTTTAGCTGGATTTGCCGTCTTCGGCGCCCTGGGATATTATGCGGTGAAAATAGGCAAACCTGTAGCGGAGGTGGTCGCCTCCGGTCCGGGATTAGCTTTTGTAACCTATCCCCACATCATCAGCAACCTCCCCTTCTGGCAACCCTTCTTTGGTGTGCTGTTCTTCCTGATGTTGCTCACTTTAGGAATCGATTCCGCCTTCTCCTTGGCTGAGGCGGTGGCAGCCGGAGTGATAGACAAATGGAAGGTTTCCCACCGAACTTCTAACATAGCCGTGTGTTCTATCGCCCTTATCATAGGCATTATATTCACCACCGGGGCCGGACTCTACTGGCTGGATATTCTGGATAGGTTCATGAATAGGTTCGGGCTCTCCTTGGTCTGCCTGGGAGAGTGCATCCTGATAGGATGGGTCTTCGGCAGCGGGAAGATAAAAGAATACGTAAATGGGATCTCAGAATTCCGGATTGGTATCTGGTGGGATATTTTCATTAGATTTTTGATACCGGTTATCCTGGGAGTCTTGATCTTTGCAGAGATTTTGGAAAGGATAAAAGGCTCTTACGGTGACTATCCCAGGTTGGCTGAGTTTTTGGGTGGCTGGATGATGGTCCTGCTCCTGCCGATATTGGGAATCATTCTTATGATAGCTAAAAGGACTCGTCCTGAGGGCTCGTCCTGAAGGAGAAAATAATGCCCGCATCAGCGATTATCATGTTAATTCTTACCTCTGTGGTATTGTTCGGGGGAATCGGAATCTGCACATATATAGCTCTTAAGAAAAAATAGAGAACCTAAATCTTCTCTCCTCGTATGATAAAGAGAGGACGGTTTTTTTCCGAACAAGAAAGATGGACTCAAGCTACAATACCGCCTGAATCAATAGACGGGTTTTCTCTATGAGTACCTTTATCTCTATTGCGGTACTTGTTTTTGTCGTTTTGATTCTGATCTGTCTTCTTGTACCCATTCGTTTGCGATTGATTCTAAATGATCGCAGAAGATCGGTAATCTTTAACTGGCTTATAGTTAATGTGAACAGTAATCTGAAAGAGAAAACTTTTCAACTCAACCTCTTTAATCAAAAAATCATTCGAAGAAAATTCAAGAAGAAGACAAAGGAGAAAATCAAAAAGGCTAAAAAGAAGGGGCAAAAGTTGAATATCGTTGATTTGTGGCACAAAAAAGACCTGTTGTACCAGATTATCCCTATATTTTTGCGATTCTTACTGAATATCCTTAGAACTATCAGATGGGATAAACTCTTTCTGAAAGTGGACGTAGCCACTCCAGATCCAGCCCTAACCGGTGTTTTATATGGTGGACTTTGTGCGGTAAAGAGTTCCACTGACTACTTTATACCTGATGCCCGTATTAAACTTCGACTCAATTTCTACAATCAGGTCCCACGGGGAAGCGCAGAGACGGTCTTCAGCGTTAGACCACTAAACGTCGTTAGCCCGGTGACAAAGATGTTCTTTGCCATGCCAAAGATACGGATTGTGAAAACCTTTATTCTCAAGAAAAAGGAGGTGAATTAAAGATGGCAAGCACAGCTGAACAAATCTTAAAGACTCTTTTGGATGAGATCAAAACCATCGCCAGAACCGAAACCATCCTGGGCGAGCCCATCAATATTGGCAACAACACCATCATTCCGGTCTGCCGGATTATGTTAGGATTCGGAGCAGGCGGCGGAGAGGCAGAGACGAAGGAAAAGAAAGGGGAGGCAGGTGGCGGCGGGGGGGGTGGTGGAGTAAAAGTTGAGCCAGCCGCCTTCATCGTGATCAAAGGTGAAGAGGTTACCATAATGGGCGCAAAACCTGGCAAGTTGGAGGGCTTGTTTGAGGCCGTCCCCGGGATAATTGAAAAGATTCAACAAGCCAAGAAAGCCAAGAAAGAAGAAGAGAAAAAGTAAAAATATCGAATCGGTCTTCCAACCATATCCGGCCTACAAACTGAATTTGAAACCGGGCGGGCAAGGATGCCCGCCCTCGGGACCAAAGATTTTTCATCTACCCAGAATACCACTGTTTCTTCAGGTAAAACAATCAACTGAAAATGAAATTTAAGACCCTCTGGAGTGTCAAGCTTCAGCTTGACCAAAAGATTTAATCGAACAGAGATCACACCCCAGTCCACAAAAGGTGAGGGCTGTGGTCCAAGTCCTGCCTAACAAAGCGTTCATCAGAACCAAATGCATACGCAGATACTCTCATCCATCATCTCTTGAAGAGTTCTCTTGGGATGGGAAAGCGTCTTTCTGAAACATTTTGCAAAGCAGCTGGAGCTAAAGTTCGGTCGTTTGAAGTCGATATTAAAAAAAGCTGATCGCGAGTTGTAAGAAAGCGTTGTTATATCTCCATATGAAAGTATCATTTCTTTCTGAGGGTAACTTTTGAAAAACATGAAATAAAAGGGGGTGATATTTCTCTGTTTAAAAAACGAGCAATGTCGAGTGTCCCCATAGAAATTTAAACTACTAAAACAAAGGGGGTGATGATGCAAGTAGCAGCAAAACAATTCTTGCTTTGGTAAATTTTAATTTTGAACTTAAAAAAGGGGAGGAATGGAAATGAAAAAGCTAACACTATTGTTTGGTCTATTATTCATCCTGGGCACATTCGCCTCCGCATCCGCCATAGATCAAACTGGCAAGTTTGCAATAGGAGGTCACTTTGGCTACTCTTTGGGCTTCGGAGAGGTTTTCGACGAGTATGAATGGGGCGAATACTGGGGCACAGAGTACTGGGGAGTGAAATACCAAAACAAGGTTACCTATAGCTTCTTGGGAAATGTAAAGTACTGGCTTAGCCCGAATTGGGCCTTGTTGGGTGCCTTAGATTATCAAGCCGGAGATGTCGAGGTCACTGCAACTGTCGGAGGCTTTAACGCAGGTGCAAGTGAGGGCTATGATTGGACCGGCATTCTGGCTAACATGGTCTACAACATATCACCAGACAACAAGACCTGTCCTTATTTCGGCGGCGGCGGCGGTATATACATGAGCGATGATGTTACCGAGCCAGGAATAAACTTTTGTGGAGGAGTTGAACATTTCTTCAAGAATAACCTGGCCCTGGATGTGGGAGCAAGATACCACATGATCTTCACCGAAGAAAAAAGCACCAACTATGTCAACGTGTATGCCGGGATAAACTACTACCTCGGAGTGAAATAAAAAAAGAAGTCTTTTTAAAATAGCCCCAAGGACGCTGTCCTGGGGCTATTTTTTTTACCTGAGATCATCGCTATTCTTATTATTAAGGTGAAAATGTCGGATAGTCCCCCGTACGGGGGACATATCCGACCTACGGATCTTATTCTTCCGGCATTGCTTTCAACTCCTCCAGAAGCCGTATAACATCCTGTATCTGCCCTGTTTCTCCTCTCCACAGTCGAACAAAACTCTCCAGGTGGTATATTGCCTCTTCTCTTTTTCCCAACTGGTGATAGATGGTTCCCAGTCGATAAAAAGCTAAAGTGTGCTGAGGATTGAGCCTGATCGTCTTTTCATATTCGTCGGTGGCATCCTCTAACATCTCCTTCTCAAGATATACCTCTCCCATAAGATAATGAACTTGGGGATCATCATCTCTCAAAAAGAGAGATAATTTATAGTTTTCCTGTGCCTGGTTCAAAAGTCCCTGACTATGGTATGCAAAGCCAATGTTAGAAAAGATAAATGCGCTATCTGCTCCACTTTCCAAAGCCTTTTGAAAATATTCCAAAGCCAACTCATGTTTCCCCTGATCTCCATATATGGCCCCCAGATTTCCATAAGCTTCAGCAAAGTCTGGATTATATTCTAAAGCCTTTTGATATTCTTCTGCCGCCATATTTTTATCACCCTTTTTAGTGTAGAGCACCCCCATGGTGTAATGAGCATGCGCCAGATTTGCGGTGCGGTATTTGGGCATGCTAAGATTGATTGGAATCAAAATCATCAAAAGGATCACAAGATATTTCCCCAACTGGAAAAATTTTCTTTCTCCTATCTTGGATATGAACCAGTCCAAACCATATGCAGAAAACAGGATCAAAACCGGGATGATGGGAACACGATACCGGGCACAGACGAAGAATAAAATTACGCTCAGCATATAAACAAAAAGAAAAATCTCTAAGACGACCACGTCTCTTTTCTCCTTGTGGGATAAGATGACCCCCACCAGTGCCAAGGGAGCGATAAGCCCGAAGGGGAAATATATGACAAATCTCCACAGCAACAGTTTCAAAAATGGGGCACCTCCTGCGGAAAAATATAGATCACGATTATTCGACAGTTCGTTTCCATTCCAGAAAAGAATGAATTTCTTCGCCATCAACTTCAGGAAACTGATAGGTTCTTTTACCAAAAATTCCAATCCCTCCATGTACCAGAAGCGAGAAACCTCAGATGGTTTCAAACTCCTGTTCGTGGCGCCTTCAGCCATCTTTGTGGCATCCTCATACAATCCCCACCAGGTGGTCCTGGCTCCGGGAAGTTTGGCGGAGGCACCATCTGACTGGGGGTTGTTTCCTATGTAAAAATTCATTCCTCCCTGCGAGGCAATAAGAACAAAATCTTCTCCCTTGATATAATTTCTCAAAGTTATCGGAGAGATGATCAGAATTGCTCCCAGAGCAAAAGAGCCAGCGCAAAGCACAGATTTCGACCCAATCTTAACATCGCTTCTGAAGAGTATGAGGATCCAGAAGAGAAAAGCCACTCCTACCAACAGAATATTGGGGCGAGCCAGAGCAGACAAACCTAAAATAGCACCACACAAAGTCCATCTTGTGTATGATGGTTTCTCAGTAGCCCGCAAAAGAGCCAGTATCAAAAGCAAATCCAGAAAGACAAGCAGAACCGGAATCAGAAGTTCCCCCTCAAAGTAGATTAAAACTCCGTAAAGAGAAGCCAAAAGTCCGGCAATTCTAGCCGTCCTTCGATTGAAAACTTTCTTTCCCAGAAGATAAATCAAAACGCAACTTAAGGATCCAATAAGAAACTGAATTAATCGCGGCATGAAGTAATTATGACCGAAGATCTTGTAAACTGAAGCCAGAAAGTAAGGATAAAGGGGAGCACGGAAAAAGACACCCTCGGTAAAGTCTCCCCCCTTCAGTATCATCTGTGCCCATAGATCATGATATTCGGCATCCAAGGGAAGGATATCGAAAAAAGGTGAGCTTTTCATTTGAATCAAATAGATGAATCTGATGGCGAAAGCCAAGATGAAAATCCCGATGACAAAATACGTTTCTTTTCGAACTGATTTTCTCATCTTTCAAATCCATTTGTTTTTTTTAACCTAATTCCAAATATCCTTGAAGTCAAGGGTTTCTATGTTCTTGAGGTATAATTCTTTGGGTTCGGGATACAATCCCGAACGCCTCCACATTTTCTATAGCGTCCGAACTTGACTCGGACGAAAAAACCCCGTAGATAGGGTTCATCCTGAAGGACTCCTAACTCTGCAAAAGGCGTTTTCGAGTGCTCTCAACTGAAATTCCTTGACACCAGAAGGTAGTTTTAGTAAATTTGGATTTCTTTCGTATACCATATGTTCAACCGGAAGGTGATATGTTAGAGAATTTAATTCACGAAGAATGTGGTGTTTTTGGCATCTTTGGAGCAAGAAAGGCAGCTGAGCTGACCTACCTGGGACTTTATGCCTTACAGCATAGAGGACAGGAAGGAGCGGGGATTGTTTCCTCAAACAACGGGAAAATCTATCAGCATAGAGGTCCGGGTGAGGTAAATGAGGTTTTCTCTCGTAAAGAGACCCTCAACCAATTAAAAGGTCACTTAGCCATCGGACATAACCGCTACTCCACCACCGGCGCCTCCTCTTCAGTAAACGTTCAGCCTCTTTTGATCACCTACAGGAAGGGGAAATTAGCTTTAGCTCACAATGGAAACCTGACCAATTCCTACAGCCTGCGAACCTTTATGGAGAGGAATGGTTCCATCTTTCAGACCTCCAGTGACAGTGAGATAATTTTGCATCTGGTGGCTCGCTCCAAAAAACAGACCGTGGTGGAGATGATTCAGGACGCCCTTTTGAGGGTAAAGGGAGCGTTTTCCGTGGTCTTCAACACCGGTGATTCCATTGTAGCCGCAAGAGATCCTCATGGATTTCGCCCGCTGGCTTTGGGCAGGCTTAAAGATGCCTGGGTGGTGGCATCGGAAACCTGTGCATTCGATATAATTGGAGCAAAATACCAAAGGGATATCCAACCGGGTGAGATTGCGGTAATCAACCAGAAAGGAATCAAGTCCTACTTTCCGTTCAAACCGGTCAGACATGCATTTTGCATTTTTGAATTCATCTACTTTGCCCGTCCGGACAGCATTATTTATAATGAGAATGTGGATAAAATCCGCAGAAGACTGGGTCGACAACTGGCAAGAGAAAAGCCAACCTCAGCAGACATTGTGATTTCAGTTCCCGATTCCTCTAACACTGCCACCCTGGGCTATTGTGAAGAATCAGGGATAAAGTATGAGGTGGGTTTGATTCGCAATCATTACGTCGGAAGAACCTTCATCGAGCCGGAGCAGACCATAAGAGATCTGGATGCGCGGATCAAGTTTAATCCGGTAAAAGGAGTTTTGAAGGATCAAAGGGTGGTGATTGTGGATGATTCCATAGTCAGAGGAACCACCAGCAAAAAGCTTATAAAGATGTTAAGAAATGCCGGGGCAAAAGAAGTGCATTTCCGGGTAAGTTCTCCCCCCATAATCTCTCCCTGTTTCTATGGTGTAGATATGCCCACCAAAGAGGAGCTGATCGGCTCCTCCAAATCAGTGGAACAGATCAGGAAATATTTAGACGTAGATAGTTTGGGTTATCTCTCCTTGCCGGGGATGCTCTCCCTGCATTCTCTTAACGGAAAAGATTTCTGCGTGGCCTGCTTTTCCGGCAAATACCCCACCAAGATAGAAGCAAACCGCGGAAAATATGTGTTAGAAACAAAACGTTGTTGACAGAAATAAAAAACCGTCCCACACCGAGTCAATGGTTACCACTACTTTTGAGTCAATTGCGTAAAAGTTAGTTTCTCGTAGGACAGAAAGGTTGCATTACAAGATAAACTCCCTCATTCAAGAAAAACAAATTCCACGCTTTGTGAAATTCTGCCTGGTGGGGGTTTCAGGATTTTTGGTCAACATGTCCATCCTCTGGTTTCTGACCGAAAAGGTCGGGGTCTATTATCTTCTCTCCAGCATTGCGGCAATTGAGATATCGCTTCTAAATAACTATGTGCTGAATGATCTCTGGACCTGGCATGACCGGGGAAAGGAGGGAAAGACTGAATACTTCAAAAGAATGTTACAGTACCATGTTTCTTCCAGCGCCGCCATGTTGACCAACATCTCCATTCTGTGGATCTTAACCGAGCTTTTCGGCATCTATTATCTGGCTTCTAATATCTTTGGCATTCTGTGTGGCGCTCTCTTGAACTTCTTCATCAATGACCGCTGGACCTTCAAACACAAGAAAGAATTATCCGCAGGATCTTTGAATAGGTCGGATGGCGAACATGCCCGACAAAATTAGTGTTTAGGCGGGATATGCGTATGCATTCTTACGAAAATTCCCGCCTCTATGGGAGATAAAAGCTGATCATCCATAGGGCCGGGTTCATCCTGAAGGGATTTCCCTCGATCCTGAGATCTTCGGGATCGAAGGACACCCTGAAGGGCATTCAGCCCTGCCATAAGATTTTCGGTGGTTCATATTTCTGGTTAGGCTGAAGCCTAACACTCCATGCTTTCTGGATTTTTCTTAATGCGAATATCTGAACTGAAAAAAAAGGACTATTTCAGGATAGCCTTATACGTTGTTCTCGTAATTGCGGTGCTTGGCTTTTTCCGGAATACCCTGCAAAAGGGGATGAATGATTTCGAGGTGGTTCATCGTGCCGCCACACGGGTCCTAAACCAGGAAAATCTTTATAATTTTGATGATGGTCATTATCTATATAAATATTCGCCCTTTTTCGCGGTTCTGGTTGCTCCTTTGGGGCTTTTTTCTCTCTCTTCGGCACAGATACTATGGCTTGCTGGAATGTGCATTTGTCTGTTCTTTATTATGTGGTGGAGCAAAACAATGATTCTGGGGGATAAATCACCTCCCCCCTATCTATATTTGCTGACTCTGCTTTTCACCTCAAAATTCCTGGTGCGGGAGATCCGACTGGGGCAAACAGACCTTTTGATGCTTCTATTCCTCTTTTTGTTTATTTTATCCGCCAATCGGGGAAAGGAATTAAAAGCAGGAAGCTTTCTCGCCTTATCGGTTATGATTAAACCCACCTCTTTGATTTTTGTGCCATATCTTTTATACAAGAAAAAATTCAAGCTGATTGGCTATCTGGCGATTACGTGTGCTATCTTTCTTTTTGTTCCCTCGTTGATTTATGGATTTTCTGATAACCTTAATTTGCTCTCTGGTTGGAAAACCATCATGTCGGCTTCCTCTCCCCCACTTTTGGCTGTGGATATGAATCAATCCCTGTTTGCCTTTTTCTATCGTTTTCTGACACCCACCCCATATCAGGTCAACATCTTGAATCTGAATTATACCGTGGTAAATTTGCTAATATATGCCACGGCCATAGGCTTATTTATCTTTCTTCTTTTCTTAAACTACAGGTTGAAATTAGTAGAAAGGAATTTCGCGTACCACCCCGAATGCATAGAATACTCCCTTCTTTTGATCTTCATGGCTCTCCTTTCGCCTCTGGGTTGGTTTCAGAATTACTCCTCATCCATTCTGGCTTACATGCTCCTCATTTATTATGTTTTGAAAACCGGACTTGAGGATCGTCTTGTCTTTATACTACTGACGCTATCCTTCCTTCTGGTAGACGCCATCAATTTCGAGACCATGGGGCGCCGGATAAACGATCTTTCTCTGTATCTTTCCTTCATCACTTTCGGGATCTTTCTGGTGATAATTTGCCTCTCTAAATTAAGATTATCCAGAATTGCTTAAGACCTATTTGAATCTGCATTTATAAAGTCCCCTGGCTGATATGAGCCACATTGTTCATATCAGCGCAAAAGCAAGCCAAATCTTGTTTTCCTTTACAGAAGACTTACCTTCCTGCCGATAATAAAACCAGCTACCAGTCAATAGTCACAAGTCATTAGTAATTCGTCATACGTCATTAGTCATTCGTGATTGCGTTAGGGGGAATATGGATAAGGCTAAGATTTTGGTGGTCGACGACGAGGAGTCCATGTGCAAGTTCATGGAGATCATGCTCAAAAAGGAAGGTTATCAGGTCATCACATCTCAGGACGCCCAGTCTGCACTCAAACAGGTAAAAAATGAAAGCTATGATCTGGTGATTGCGGATCTGATGATGCCGGAGATGAGTGGACTGGAGCTCCTCTCCCGGGTCAAATCGGTTAGTCCGGATCTTAACTTTATCGTGATGACTGCATTTGCCTCAGTGGATTCTGCCATCGAGGCTCTAAAGAAGGGAGCTTTTGACTATATAACCAAGCCTTTCCGGGTGGATGAGATAAAGATCGCGGTGAGGAAATCTTTAGAACAAAAAAAGATCGCCCGGGAAAATATTCAACTAAAGAAGGAACTAAAAACCAAATTTGACTTCGATTGTTTCATCGGCAACAGCCCTGAGATAGGCAAGCTGAAAAAGATGGCGGAGAGGGTTGCCAGATCTGATTCGACCGTTCTGATTGAAGGTGAATCTGGCACCGGTAAGGAGCTGATCGCCAGAGCCATCCATTATCACAGCCCCAGATCGGATAAGCCCTTTATCACCATAAACTGTGCCGCCCTTCCGGAAAACCTATTGGAAAGTGAATTGTTTGGACATGTGAAAGGGTCATTCACCGGAGCCATCAAGGATAAGGAGGGGCTGTTCAAAGTTGCAGAAGGCGGGACATTCTTCTCAGACGAGGTGGGAATGACCTCGCCTGCCATTCAGGCAAAACTTTTAAGGGTTCTGGAGGAAAAGGAGATTACCCCGGTGGGAGGCACTGCTCCTATCAAGGTGGATGTGCGCTTAATCGCCGCCACCAATGCCGATTTAGAGCGAGAGGTGAAATTAGGAAACTTCAGGGCAGATCTCTATTATCGCCTACACGTTATACCCATAAGGATTCCCCCTCTGCGCCAAAGAAAGGACGATATCAAGCTTCTTTCCTCTTATTTCGTCAGGAAATACTGTCAGAAGATGCAAAAGGAGGAAAAGAATATCGCGGATGAGGCTTTGAAACGATTGCTCTCCTGCAAGTGGCCAGGCAATGTAAGAGAACTGGAAAACGCCATCGAACACGCAGTTTTGTTATCCAGAGGGAATCAAATAACCGTAGAAGACCTTCCACAAAAAGTACAAGACGACAACCAAATCGAGTTAATCCCCGAGGCACACCCCGTCACCCCTACGCTGGAAACCATAGAAAAAGCTTATATCTTCTGGGCGTTGAACCAGACCGGCTGGCAAAAAAGCAAAGCCGCCTCAATTCTGGGGATAGATTCCTCCACTTTATATAGAAAGATAGAGAAGTATAAATTAAAATCACCAGCCTTCTCAGTAGGCGATCTCTGATAAAAAGAAGTTTCAGGAGAAAAGAGATTCTGCCTTTGTAGTTGCCCAATTTATACCGCTTTTATCCCGCCGGAGGCGGGGCAAAGGCGGTGATTGGGCTTTGTGAAGCTCGATCACCGCCAAGGCGGGATTTTCAATAAATCGAGCAACTAAGGTCTTTGCAAATAATCGGTCTTAGCTTATGGAAGAAGTTCTAAACCATACAAAAGATTGCGATCAAAAAAATAAGTGGGGGAAATTACTTTCTTCTGAAAATATTATTTGCGCTTCTATATTCATTTTCTTCCTTGCAGTTTACACCATAACATTGTGCCCCACCGTTTTCTGGTGGGACTCAGGCGAGCTGATTGCCAACATTGCAGTTTTGGGAATCCCCCACCGCCCTGGCTTTCCCATTTATGTGCTTTTAGGTAAACTTTTCTCCCTTCTTCCCTTCTGGAGTTTTGCCCTTAAGGTGAATTTTCTCTCCAGCCTCTTTGCTTCTTTTTCACTGGTGATCTTCTATAAGATTTTTCAAAAAAGCCTTAACCTGTTTTTTCCAGAAATAGCTAAAAAGAGAGAATCAGTCTTAGTTTCAGGTTTCTCTTTTCTTTTAGTTTTGGGGTTTACCTATTCGTTCTGGATTCAGGCAGTGAGGGCGGAGGTTTACTCCTTGAATGTTCTTTTCTTTTCCCTGCTTTTGCTTTCGAGCATCATATATCTTAAAGATGGAAAGATAAACTACATCTATCTTTTTTTCTTTCTTTCAGGATTGGGCCTGGGAAATCATCATCTTAGTTTATTATCATCCACACCCGCCTTGTTATTCCTTCTCTTGTGTTCATCCGCTCACAATGAATCCGTCATTCGTCATTCGTCATTCGTCATAAATCTTAGAAGATTTCCTTTATACACTTTATTTTTACTATTAGGTTTAAGCGTCTACCTTTATCTCCCCATCCGCTCCCTGTCCCATCCACCTTTAGCCTGGGGTGAGGTCGAATCTTTCTCCGCCTCTGCCAATTCCATCCTTGCCCTCGACACCATAAAGAATCTGAATCTGGAGTTTCTGTCAGGTATTATTACCAAAACGTCTCAGATATTTTTACTTTTCTCAGATCAACTCACTTTCTTATGTTTCACCGTCAGCCTTTTGGGGCTCTTACTCCTTCTCCAACATAAACGGAGAATTTTGGCTTTTCTACTATTAGTGATAGGAGGCAACTGTGCGGTGGTGATATTTGTGACCACGGATTTTATATCCACCAATCCCGATCTGCATGCCTACTTAATCTTCTCCATCTTCGCTCTGGCTTTCTCTTATGGTATGGGTGTCTTCTTTATATCAAATAATATTCGTCATCCGTCATCCGTCATCCGTCATCTTGTTTTGATCGTTTTTGGAGCGATTTCTCTTTTTCCTATGTTTAAACACTATCAGGAAGCGAATCTATCTAAAAATCGTATTGCCCACAATTACGGCTTGAGCGTTATCTCCGATCTGGATTCAAATTCTGTTCTTTTCGTGGACAACGTCAATTTAAATTTCATCTTAAGAGAGCTTCGCTATGGGGAGGGCATAAGAGAAGATGTAACCATCCTCGATCGTGGCCTTTTAAACTTTGACTGGTATGTAGAGCAAAGAAGGAGACAGGAAAAAGCCCTCTTCTCGGGTATCCCAGAGAATTTAATGGGTGAGCCTCTGTTTGGTACACTCCTGAAAAGATGCTTAACTTTAGATAAACCTACATATATCGAATTCACTGAAAAGGACTCAAGTTTGGTGAACCATCTCATTCCCAGGGGATACGTTTTTAAAGTATACAAGACTCGAATTGATCGATTCTCAGAAGAAGATTTAGTAACTCAGAGGAATTGGGATGTTAATAATCCCTTCAATCCAGAGGAGGAGGTGTTTCAAAGAGATTGGGATGCTAAGAGGGTATTTGCTCTTTCTTTTTATCGGTTAGGACTTTTCTATGAATGGAAAGGGATGACCTCCTATGCTCTGGATAGGTTTTCCCAGGTCAAAAAGGTCGATCCTGAAAATGAAGAGCTCATCTTAAAGATAAAAAATTTGGAGGCGTTTGACGCATTATCAGGCACCTCACATCCGGAGTATTCTCCTGTTAGGGCAGAACCTTCCGGATGACCCTTTTTGTGACTTAAAGAACAAGGCTAAAACAAGGTGAGTAGGAACTTGCATTTTGCAACAAATCAGGTAAAACCCTCTCCACCTGGGCAGATGATCAAAAATCGATCAAACTCTCCCTCTTGTCCGGAAACACCTTAGCAGAAATGCTCCAAGCTCGCACGACTTTTGCATATTTGCTAATTGTTGAGAAAATGAGGAAAATATGAGACCACAAAAATGTATGGATCAAAGGGGATTCACTTTGATTGAGCTGATGATCGTGGTAGTCATCATCGCCATCCTGGCGGCGATGGCTATTCCCCGTTTCATGCGTGCTTCGGTTAAATCCAAGCAGACTGAGGCAAAATTGGTCTTAAAGCAAATCTATACCATGGAAAGGGCTTATCGACAGGAAAAGAATAGCTACTACCCCGGTGACGGAAGCACCATTGTGGCCCAACCCGGAGGAGCCTTCGCCGCTTTGTATGTAGAGATCATGACTCCGGCTTATTATAGCTACTCAGTAACCGGAGACGCTACCACCTTTTTAGCCACTGCGGGGTCCAAAAGTGCCACTGGACTGGATGATGATCCAACTTTAGACGTCTGGACTATAAACCAAAACGGTAATTTAACCTGTGTCACCGATGACTCTCAAGACTGAACAGGACGAAATCAAACACGGTGTTTTGCAAGAAGACAGGCAGAATACACTAATGAAGGCAGTGACCAAAGAAATATCAAATTTTAAACAGAAGGGTTATCTTGGTTCAAGACAAAAGGTTAAGATGAAAAGAAATACAAAAAAGTGTGTGGCACAGCTTTTGCTTTAAAGTATATGGGAAAATGAAAAGTGTTAAGGAAGTGAACAGAAAAAACTTAAAACAATGAAGGGGGTGAGAGAGAATGCTGAGCAAATTTCATCGAAGCCAGAAGGGTTTCACCTTGATCGAGTTGATGATCGTGGTGGTCATCATCGGAATTTTGGCCGCTTTAGCTATCCCACGGTTCATGCGGGCGACCACCAAATCCAAACAGTCTGAGGCAAAGAATATTTTGAAGCAAGTCTATGCCATGGAGCGAGCCTACAGGCAGGAGAAAGACGTCTACTGGATCCCCGCAGGTGCGGCGAGCGCTGCCACGCCCAATGCGTTCGGCCAGATCGGAATTGAGATAATGGCCAGCGCCAGGTACACTTACACCATCACCAGCACGGACGGTGGCGCCACCGACTTCACTGCCACCGGAACCTCCGCGATCCTGGATGATGATGTCAAGGTGGATACCTGGACCATCAATGATCAAGGCATTCTAGCCTGCACAAGTGACGACGCGCTGTAGGGGTTTGACTTTTTGTGTTAGGAAAGGGGACTTAAGGGTTTGAGTCCCCTTTTTGTTTTTTGGGACAGTTTGTTGGGGCGGGGGTTTGACCCCTGTCCCAACTTGAGGTGGATCTGCCTACGGCAGAGAATCCCCCTAAATCCCCCTTTTGCAAAGGGGGACTATTCAGAATTCCCCCCTTTTTTAAAGGGGGATAAAGGGGGATTAAATCTCCCCCAAGATTTTCCTCTTCGTTGGTAACGGACGCCCTCGTCCGTTCTCCCGCTAAGGGTGGGATCAGGATGAATCCGTTACCATCTACATCTCCGTCACGGATTCATCCTGAACAGATTCACCGTGAACGGACACCTCGTCCGTGACGAACACGGGGCATGTGGATGGATAGGTGAAGCCGAACCTACTCGTTGGGACAGGGGTTAAAGGGCTTGTTGAAAAAGTGGTTTTGGAGTGCGAAAGCTTGCTTTCGCGGTTCTCTCAAATTCAAATGTCCTTATGTTTCAACTAGTCAGATTTCTTCGAAAAACCGCCTATACGGGCACTCCGATCGGGGTTTTTCAACAGTTCCTTCAACCCCTGCCCCATCCTTTGAGGTTAGAGGTTAAATGTTTAACCCCTTTTTCCGACCATAATAATATGCAATGGTTCGACAAACCCACCATAAAAGAAAAGGCTATCATGGGGGGAGCAATTTTCATTGCAACCTTCGGTGTATACATTTTCACCCTCTGCCCTACCATTTACTGGGAGGACTCCGCTGCCTTTTGCGCTGTGCATTCCCTTTTGGGAATTCCTCATTCTCCCGGGTTTCCTGTATATGTCATCTGGGGAGGGATTTTTACCATGATCCCCCTTTCAAACCCTGCCTTCTGTTCCAATTTGATGTCCGCCTTCTGGGGCAGTCTGGCACTTTCGCTTTTATCCCTTCTGATCCTTGAAATCTTTAACCTGACAAAGTCTTGCCGATCACTTTCAAGATTAGCCACCATAATCAGCATATTATTCTTGGCATTTTCCACCTCCTTCTGGCTTCAGAGCATAAGAGCTGAGGTTTACACTTTGAATATTTTCTTCACTTTAATTTTAATCTTTCTTATGATAAAATGGTGGCAATTCAAGGAATCTTCTCTGGGCTTCAGAATCTTGCTCTTGTTTTCTTTTATTCTGGGGCTATCTTTGACCAACCATCCTCTTCTGATCGTCACCCTGATGCCTGCATTTCTGTTATTTTTCCTTTCCGCCGATTTTAAGTTTCTATTGCAGCCAAAGAAGCTGTTCATATTGGCTATGTTTCTTATACTGGGAGTATCTCTCTATCTTTATCTGCCCATCAGATCAAGTCTTTCACCGCCCATCAACTGGGGACAACCTGACTCCTGGTCAAGCTTTCTGTCTTATCTTTTCCGAACCTCCCAGACAAGTGTTACTGCTTCTGATCCAGGTTTTCCCTATTTGAATCGCTTGTGGTTTAATCTCTCCTTTCCGGTGGATCAGTTCGGTCTGGCTTTTTTCTGGCTGGGAGTGATAGGAGCAATTTCTTTGTTTAAATCCTGCAGGAGGATTCTCTTATTCACTTTTTTGATCTTCATCTTAAACGTGTTGACCGCCACCTGGGCTGTTGATTTCTCTTTAAGAAACTATGACCTTTTAGGTTATCTTTTACCCTCACTTTCTGTGTTTACCATATGGTTTGCTTTGGGATTAAAGACAAGTCTGGACTGGATATTTAAAGAAATAAGAACCATTCACGCTAATTCCATTAAAGAAACTCACAGAATTGTGGGCTATCTGGCTGGATATGTTCTTTTTGGGCTGGTCCTCCTGCTGCCCCTATTTCAGGTATGGAAGAATTTTGACCAGTGCAATAAGAGATCGCAAGTCTGGGCTTATAGTTATGCGAACCAAATTCTAAGCTCGGCTAAGAAGAATGCCTTGATCCTAGTGGGCGATGATAATACCCTAACCTCCCTGTGGTATTTGAATCTCTCTTGTGGCATAAGACCTGATGTTAAGATCTTAAGCATATCCGCCTTGCCACAAAAAAGTTATAGAGAACATATAAGCAAGCAATACCGGGAAGTGAAGCTTCCAAAAATCGGGTCAAATAATTTCGGGCAGATTGCATACCAGGTATCGGTTCAAAATGCCGACAATTTTCCGATCTATGCCACCTGCTTGTCTTTCGATACCCTATTTGTTCAGTATCTTCGCCCGGCTGGATATATGTTCGAATTCTATTCAAAAAAGGTGATTTTGACCGATAAAGATATAGAGGAACAGAAAGATTTCCTGAAAAGAAATCTGAAATACAAAAACTTTGATATTATCACCCGGGAGCATTTCGGGAATCTTATTTTTAACCTGGGTGCATTTTACGATCAAAGAGGCGGATTGGCTTCATCCATTGAATACTTTCTTTGGGCTCTGGATGTGGACCCTTCAAATTCAAGGATCTACTTTCAACTGGGGAAAGCATTTCTGAAAAACGGAGACAAAGCTAAAGCCACAGATTTCTTTCAGGCAGGCCTGGAGCTGGATCCATACAATCTGGAGGCAAGAAAGCTTTTAGAAAAAACTTAAAGGAGATAAATGAGAAGGAAAAAAGACATAGACGTCTCTGTTGTGGTGCCCATGTTCAACGAGGAGGAGAATGCCAAAAGCACCCTGGATCGACTCACCACAGCACTGGACTTTATCCCGAAAAGATGGGAGATAATTGTAGTAGATGACGGTTCCACTGATCAGACCAAGAAGTTGGTTGAGGATTACTGCCATCTCAATCGTTGGGTCAAGCTGATCTCTTATCCTCAAAACCAGGGAAGAGGGAAAGCGCTGAGAGTCGGATTCGCCCATGCTCAGGGTAAGATAATATGTACCACTGACGCCGATTTAAGCTATGACGAAAAACATATCCTGCAGATGATTGAAGTTTTAGATCATAATCCGGATGTTGATCTGGTGGTGGGCTCGCCCTATGCTCATGGTGGAAAAGCAGAGGGAGTTCCCCTCTTCAGATTGCTTTTAAGCAAATGGGGAAACAGGGTTTTGGGATTTGCCATGAAAGGTGGGCTTTCTACTGTAACCGGAGTTTTGAGGGCATATCGCAAAGAATGCATAAATGCGCTGGAGTTGGAATCAGACGGCAAGGAGATACATTTAGAGATTCTGTCCAAAGCCCTATCCATGGGCTACAAAGCCAAAGAACTGCCCGCCACGCTGAAAGCCAGAACCAAGGGAAAATCAAAGTTTAGGTTTAGAGCCACCGCAGTGTCGCATCTGATCTTTTCGTTTTTCGAAAAACCCATGATCCTATTTGGCGCCATCGGTCTTTTTATGCTCATCTTGGGATCTCTGGGAGGAACCTACATCATATATCTGTGGCAGAAGGGGACTTTAAACCCCAACCGACCTCTGATGACTTTAATAGTGCTTTTGATCGTAGCTGGAATTCAGGTGCTCCTTTTTGGATTTTTGGGGACACAACTGGTTCACTTAAGAAAAGAGATTTATAAGATACAGAGAGAAAACAAGACTTTGGAAGACAAAATAAATAATTTACCTGCAAAGATTGAAGTGGAGAAGAAAGAAGCGGATTATTCACCTTCAGGAACACCTAAATAGTAGAAAAACAGCTCTCCCAACAGATGAAACAGATTAAAAGATAAAAAATCTGTTTCATCCTTTAATCTGTTGGGAATCCCTTAATCTGTTGGGAATCCCTTAATCTGTTGGGAATCCTTTAATCTGTTGGGAATCCTTTAATCTGTTGGAAAAGCCGATCAAAGAACAAATGTTAACCTCTCCAAAAATCTGCCTTATCACCAATCGCTATCCTGCGCATCCGGACGATGTGGCTTCACCCTTTGTGCGTGACTTTCACTTAGGATTGAAAGAGAGGGGAGTGGATGTTTCTGTCTTCACCCCCTATTACCAGACACAAAGGATAGAGTGTACAGATGATATAGTCCGATTTCACTGGCAGGGAGGCAGAAAGGTGGTGGGCGCTTTAAATTTCTTTAATCCCAAAGAGCTTTTTCAACTCCTATCTTTCCTGAGAAACGGTAAGCGCCAGCTTTTGGAACATCTCGAAAAAACTAAGCCGGATTGTTGCCTGGCTTTATGGGCACTTCCTTCCGGATGGTTTGCTTACCAGGCTAAAAAAGAGCTGGGTATCCCCTATTCGGTGTGGTGTCTGGGCTCGGATATATATGTCTGGGCAAAAAAGCCAATTTTGCGCACAATCATAAGAAAAGTCCTGCAGGAAGCAGACCATCTTTTTGCTGACGGATTCGATTTGAAGGAAAGGGTAGAAAAACTTTCGGACAAAAGATGTCTTTTTCTTCCCAGCATGCGAAGGCTCTCGCAATTATCAGAAGAAAAAGTGCAACTTGATCGGAAAAAATTTAATTTCTTATATGTGGGGAGATGGGAAAAAAAGAAAGGTTTGGATGATTTGATCAAAGCATTTGGTCTGGTCAAAAGTAAATCCTATGGATCCTGCGGACTGCCTGCTGTCAATCTTCATATTTTGGGATGGGGTGGCTTCGAGAATAGAATGAAGAAACTGGTAGAAGAACTTAAATTAGAGGGTGCAATCAGAGTGGTAGGAAAAGTATCCACCAACTTGCTGACTAACTATATCAAACAAGCCGACTGCGTGACCATTCCCTCTAAGAGTGACAGCATTCCTTTAGTCTTCTCCGAGGCGCTTCAGATGGGAACGCCCCTTATTGTCACCGATGTGGGAGACATGGGTTGTTTGGTGAAAAGATTTGGGCTGGGCAAGGTGGTTCCCCCGGGAGATAAACAGAAGTTAGCTCAAGTCATGATCGAATTTGCCTGCGAAAAAAAAGATTATTCCAAGAATATACCAGAAGCCTTGAAGCTGTTTGATATCAAAAAGGCAGTGGATGATTATCTAAAGACTGTCATCTCCAGAGAGTATAGCCCAGCCTCAACCATCCGTGCATTAAGCCACTGATGAGACTTATCTCCATATCTTGACTTTTGGAAAAATCTCATAATTTGCTATCAATTGGCTTGCTTTCACAGACGGATTTGATTATTTATTATTTCAAACGAAAAGTTAGAGAGGTCAGATTTGAAGATAAAAGGTAAAAAAGTCTTGGTAACCGGAGCGGGTGGATTTGTGGGAAGTCATCTGGTGGAAGCTCTGGTGAAAAGAGGCGCTAAGGTAAGAGCTTTTGTTCATTACAATTCCCGAAACGACTGGGGGATGCTGGAGGACGTGGCGAAAAGTATACTAAATGAGATCGAGGTGGTGACTGGAGACTTGAAAGATGCAGACTGCATCAGGGAGGCTGTCCGTAATCAACGGGTGATATTCCACCTGGGAGCCTTAATCGGAATCCCTTATTCCTACGTCAATCCCAGAGATGTAGTCGATACTAACGTAAACGGGACGCTCAATATTCTGACCGCGGCACTTGATCTTGACGTAGAAAAGGTAGTCTGCACCTCCACCAGCGAAATCTACGGCACTGCTCAAGTGGTTCCCATGAATGAGAAACATCCGGTAAATCCTCAATCTCCCTATGCCGCCAGCAAATTGGGAGCAGATCTTTTAGCCTTAAGTTTTCATCGCTCATTTGATCTACCAGTGGGAATAATCAGACCTTTCAACATCTACGGTCCCAGACAATCCGCCCGGGCAGTGATCCCGTCCATAATCACGCAGGCACTGCTAAAAAGGAAAGTGAGTCTGGGGTCTGTTTATCCCACCAGAGACTTGACTTTTGTGAAAGATTCGGTGGAAGGATTTATCGATTTTGCCGAATGCGAAAAAACAGTGGGTGAGGTGGCAAACTTAGGATCAGGGTACGAGGTGTCGATAAATCAAATAATAAGCCTTGTTTCAAATTGTCTGGGAAAGAAAATCCAGCTCCAAAGAGAAAAGAAAAGGATGAGACCTGCGAAAAGCGAGGTGGAAAGGCTTTTTTCAGATTCTGTCAAAGCTAAAAGGCTTTTTGGATGGCAACCCAAAACAGATCTCAAACAGGGTATAGAGAGAACCATAAGCTGGTATGAAAAGAATCTAAGAAGATACAAAGCGGACATTTATAATATTTAACTAATCTGGAGTGTAAGGCTTCAGGGATTATTGAAAAAGTCGTAGGGACAGCCCTCGTGGCTGTCCTCAATGGGGTTAGGACAGGAATTCATCCTGAAGGATTCATCCTGAAGGACACGCCCTGTCCCTACTTACAAAGAAAATATAAGATATGAAGGTGATAATCTTAGCCGGCGGTAAAGGGAGACGGCTTTATCCTTATACCGTGGTTTTGCCCAAGCCGCTTATGCCCATCGGTGATTTCCCTATTCTGGAGGTTACCTTAAAGCAACTTAAAAGTTACGAACTTGTTAACGTCACCTTGGCTGTAGGACATCTGGGCAATTTAATTCAGACCTATTTCGGTGATGGATCTAAATGGGGGGTAAACATCGAATATAGCTTCGAGGAAGAACCTCTGGGCACAGTTGGTCCCTTGATCTGTTTGAATAATCTGGATGAAACATTTATGGTAATGAACGGTGATCTTCTCACCACCTTAAATTATCTCGATTTAGTCGAATATCACAAAAAACAGAATGCGATCGCCACGGTGGCATCACAGAAAAGATGGGTGGACGTCGACTTCGGCGTGATCCAAAAGGATAAAGATGAAAGAATGATCAAATATATTGAAAAACCCAGGTTGTCCTACCTGGTAAGCATGGGAATCTACGTGTTTGAGCCGGAGATACTCAACTTCATCCCCAAGGGTGAGAAATTTGATTTTCCTGATCTGATGCAACTTCTTCTAAAAAAGGATAAGAGAGTTGCCATCTATAAATCTGAGGATTTCTGGCTGGATATCGGAAGACCGGATGATTATCAAAGGGCGGTGGAGGAGTTTGAAAAAAACAGAAAAAGATTTCTGAGCGAAGAATGGGAAAACAAAAAACATTGACGATTTGAAAGAATTGATTTGCTAAATCGTAAAATAGAATAATTTTGGGCGAGATCTCTGAAAAAGTTAAATCAGAAAAGGTTTTATTGGAGTGTCAAGCTTTAGCTTGACCTAAAGCTTCCTTAAAAGAGAAAAACTTCAACTCGGTTCACCTAAAGGTGAACACTCCAATTTGCCCTTTTAAAGTAGTTTTTCAGAGACTTCTAAGCATGAAGATTTGAGAGAAGTGATAAAGGGGAAAGAAGCTTAAGTAGCGGAGCCTTTATAACTGTATCGTCGGAGCTTGTCTCCGACGAAAAACATTTCAGGGTAAGAATGCTCCCCGCGTAGCGGAGCCTTCATGGCTCCGCCCGGATGGGCGGTCGTCCGACCGCAAAAAACTTGTTGCGTGAGGCTATGAACGTATCCGAAAATGTAGTTGTTCATTTGAATCTTGAGACTCGATTCATCTAGCCCAATAAATTGGGCAGCTACGATTCTAAACCAAAAATCCGGGATAAAGGATGAAATGGAAGGTTGTTCTATCTGATCTGAACTTCGACCAGCGAGAACGGAAAATAGTTGATCGGGTGATAAAGAGCAGGTGGCTCACCATGGGTGAAACTGTGGAGAGGCTGGAGATAAACTTCGCCCAATTTATGGGAGCAAAGCATGCCATCGCGGTCTCCAGTGGCACTGCAGCTTTGCATCTGGCTATGAGAGCTTTGAACGTCAAACCGGATGACGAAGTAATCGTCCCGTCATTGAGCTTTGTTGCCTCTTCTAACGCCATCCTGTATGTGAGGGCAAAACCTACCTTTGTGGATATATGCGGATTGAATGACTTCAATCTGTCGTGTGATGATCTAATAAAGAAAATAACCCCTAAGACCAAAGCGATCGTGGTGGTTCATTACGGCGGTTATCTGGCGGATATGGAGCAGATTAAAAGGATCGCCAGAAATCACCAGCTTTTCATCATTGAGGATTCAGCTCATGCCATAGGAGCAGACTTAAGTTCAAAGATGGCTGGCACACTCGGAGACGTCGGCTGTTTCTCCTTTTTCTCCAACAAGAATCTGGCTACCGGTGAGGGAGGAATGATCGTAACCAGAGACGAACGGCTTGCCAGAAAGCTAAAACTTCTCAGGTCCCATGGAATGACCAGCATGACCTTAAACAGACACAAAGGTCATACCTATTCATACGACGTGGTGGAGCTGGGATATAATTATCGGATGACCGAGATATCTGCCGCACTGGGCATATTGCAGTTAAAGAAATTGCGTAAGGCTAATAAGAAAAGAAAGGTCTCGACAGACCTTTATATGTCGAATTTAGATGGGACTTTTGGCCTTTCCATTCCGTTTAAGGATTATCCACGAAAATCCTCCAATCATCTCTTTCCAATTCTTCTGAATAAGAACGTGAATAGAAAAAAGTTTATGGAGCTTTTGAAAAAGGAGGGGATCCAATCCAGTATTCATTATCCGCCCATTCATAAGTTTTCCTACTACCGAAAGAAACTAAAGGGAAGTCAGACCAAGCTTCCCTTAACCGAATACGTGGGAGCACACGAACTAACCCTCCCCCTACATCCTCTACTTGAAAGAAAAGATATTATTTTCGTCTGTGAGAAAATAAAAAAGAATCTTCCCAAAGCTTTAAGATGAATCTTATCGTCCTACAAGAGCCAAACGAAAGATGGGATGAGTTCGTCTCCGCGCATTCCAACCTGATCTTCCATACCTCCTTGTGGTGGAAAGTCTTAAAGGAAGGCTTCCGATGCGATATGCGATATCTGGTACTCGAAGAGAAAGGAGATTGGCTTTCTGCACTGCCCGGGATGATGGTGGGCAATCGATTCTTCAGGGTATTTTATTCGCTAATCCCCTATGGGGGAATTATTGGAGACAGAAAGCACATCCCTGAATTTTTGCGACTTTTGAATAATTGGGCAGGCAAGCAGAAAATTCAACGCATTCAGATCGTAGATGTAGCTATTAAGGAAAAGCAAGATCTGCCCGATTTTAACTGTGTGGAGTCATATCGGCACGTGCTGAAATTTGAAGGCAAATCCACAGATTTAATCTTCAAGGATTATAAAGATAGCTTGAAAAGAAACATAAAGACCGCACAAGGATCGAATCTTTGTTTTGACAAGATAAGATCGCCCGAAGAGGTGGAGCAATTTTATCGTCTCTATCTGGACTCGATGAGGAGAAACAAAGCATTAGTTAAATACCCCATTCATCTTTTCCATAAAATATATGACTTATTGGTTCCTGAATCTGCGGATATGTTTTTTGTTAAACACCAAAACCAAACAATAGCCGGGATGGTGGTAATTTTCTCAGAAGACACCGCTCATTATTTTCATGGGGGATCACTCACCCAATACTTGCATTTAAGACCCAACGACCTTTTGTTTCATCAGGCCATCAGAATTGCCAAAGAGAGGGGGAAATCATATTTTGATTTCTTGGGTTCGGACAAAAAACTCATATCTCTGATTCGGTTTAAGGATAAATGGGGAACAAAAAGAGAGGAGCTTTTGAACTTCCATAAAGACGTGGGTGTAATTCGCCCTTTTCTTTTTAAAATCGCATTAAAATTCGCGCAAACCCGGTTTGGCACTGCCATTCATAGAAGATTGAAATCGATCCATAAGAGGAACCCCGCATGAAAACCAGCTTTGGGCAACAGGCCTTCTCATCTGACGTTTTGAGTGATAAATCTTCTGTTTATCGGAAAACTAAGATAACTGCTGACTCAGATAGGAAAAGAAAACATTCTGTCTTAAAAAGGATTGTCGCCTTTGGGGTGGTTTTAATTATTTTCTTTTTTCTGGGCAAAAGCCTTTATCATAACCTGGGAGAATTAAGCGCTCATCCGTGGAGTATAAAACCACCTTTTCTTATCCTCTCATTTCTTTTCCTGGTGATCAATTTAGCCGTCTCCGCTTTTGCCTGGAAAAAGATCCTTTATTTATTTGGAGTTCAGTTGCCCTTTGATCAGGGCTTCAAGATAATGTTCGTTTCCGGCTTGGGAAAATACCTGCCGGGAAAGGTCTGGCTGTATCTTAGCCAGATATACTTATCTGAAAAGGCGAAAGTCCCTAAAAGTGTATGTATCTTCAGCATACTTTTGCTTTTTGGAGCTTATAATTTAGCCGGAGTGCTGGTCTTTATCCTCTCACTTTTCCTGTGGGATATGTTTTCGCCGGTGTTACTCTCTTCTCTTCTTTTTATGTTTTTCGCTTTCTTTATGATCATTTTCTCTCCCCGGATTTTAAACCGCATTTTGAAGGTTTTGATCCTCATCTTTAAAAAATTCAGGGAGGGATTGATTCCAGAAGATTTAATCACCCGCGGCGGAATAAGCCAGACAGGTCAAATCATATTAATTTTGATGGCTGACTGGATAATCTTCGGGGTAGCGGTTTATTTTTTGGTCAATTCTTTTTACCATATCGATCTTCTTCAAACCATTATATTATGTGGCATCTTTGCCATCTCGGTGATATCGGGAATAGTTAGTTTTTTCGTCCCAGCGGGATTGGGAGTCAGAGAGGGGGTTTTAAGTTATCTGTTGAGCCTGTTTGTGCCTATCTCCGCCGCCATTCTGATCTCTTTAGTCATGAGGGTATGGATGACCTTGGGGGAGTTAGCTTGCTTTTTTGTCGCATTGAAGATCAAAAAACCAGAACTTTGGTAAGGTATATCACACATGCGTAGCGAAGCCTTCACACTTCGTCTCCCGCCAAAGGCGGGATGTCGAAGGATGGCTCCGCACCCAGGTTCTTGAAGTGGGGGAAAGATGAAGACTCAACAACTACATCATTTTCAGACCGACGGTGAAACCTGGGAAAAACGGGCAGAGAAAGGAAAACTCCCCGCAGTTATTGATCCGGGCGATCTTAAGGGAGGAAAAAATTCCTATATCGATACCCTTCAAAAATCAGCTATCCAAAAGGCGCTGGGAAAAGAAAAAAGAGGGTTCATCCTCGATTTTGGCTGTGGAAGCGGAAGATTCTCAGATCTTTTAGCCCGAAGATGTAAATTTCTGCTGGGGTTGGAAATCACTCACCAGATGCTTCTTCTGGCAAAAGATGAAAGCCGATGTTCGAACTCTGGGTTTGTCCTTTTTGATGGATTGAACCTTCCCATAAAAGAGAGGAAGTCAGATGTGGTAGTCTCTATAAATGTACTCCAATATATTAGTGATGATTCCGAGCTAAAAAAGGTGCTCTCCGAGGTGCAAAAAAGCTTAAAACCCGGAGGCAAATTCATTTGTATAGAACAGGTAACCCAGAACAAAAAAAGATGGCAAAGAGACAAAAAAACATATTTGCACTTCTTTGAACAGAATGATTTCAAAAAAGTTGCCGATTATTCCATTAGAAAGGGTCATTTTTTGTTGCTTTACCCGATCTATTTGGGTCTAATCCCCAGAAGGTTGTTTAAGGCCGTGGCACAATTTGAAATGTTTTTAAGAAAAATCTTATGGCATTCGCTCTGGGATTACCATGATCATTTTTTCGAGATGCAAAAGATGTAACTCTCGCTTTGACCGTGCGTTCCCCCTTCCTGAACCAGGAAACTCGTTTAACGGTAGGGAAACTGGTATCGACACCAGAGGATTGCGATTTGATAGTCCCGGACAAAGGAACAAGTTTTATGGATGTCGAGCTTCAACTAACCAGCCTTGATACGAACATCGAAACCGATAGTCTATAACTAGATAATTGAGATGAGCACAATAACTCTAATCTTGATTATACTGCTTGGCTTAGCTCTGGGAAGCTTTTCAAACGTTTGCATCTACAGAATTCCCCAGAGAAGATCCATACTTATTCCCAGTTCTTTTTGTCCTAAGTGTGGGGCAAAGATTCGCCCTTATGACAACATCCCTCTTTTAAGCTACATCATCTTAAAGGGAAGATGCAGAAACTGCAAAGCCAAAATCTCTGTGCAGTATCCTCTGGTGGAATTCATCACCTCCGCCTTGTTAACTTTAGCCTATTTGCGCTTCGGATTGACCTGGGATTTTGCGGCAGGAGGCATTTTGATTATTCTCATGATTTTGACCTTCTTTATCGACTTAAAACACCGGATCATTCCGGATGTGCTCACCTTCCCCGGTATCGTCTTGGGCTTTCTTCTATCTTTCGTGGTCAAATCCCCGTCTGTTTTAAATTCAATTTTAGGAATCCTGGTGGGCGGTGGAATGTTTTATTTAGCTGCTATTTTAGGAGAGCTTCTTTTTAAAAAGGAGAGCATGGGGGGAGGGGATATAAAGCTGGCTATGATGCTGGGAGCATTTTTAGGGTGGCAGAAGATACTTTTGGTGCTTCTGCTTTCTGCCCTCTTAGGCAGTCTGATCGGTGGCACTACCCTATTCTTCTCAAAAGATGTAAAAGAAACTCGCACCATCCCCTTTGGGCCCTTTTTGGCTTTAGGTGCCATCATCGCCATGTTTGCAGGCGACGCTTTGATTTCCGCATATTTAAAGACTTTCTTTTAGAATCCGGGCCTTTGCTTGAGATCCAAAAGCAATTTTTTTTATCTTGTAGTCCTGAAATTCGTACCATAGAAAAACTTCCTGATTAACTTGCCTTCGCCAGAAACCTCTCCCCCTAGTTCCCCCTCTCCACTTCGTGGAGAGGGGTTCACCCTGAGGGGATTTCCCTCGATCCTGAGATCTTCGGGATCGAAGGACACCCTGAAGGGGACAAAGGGGGTAAGGTAAAGAATTGCTTAAATTTTTAAATCTTCTGTTCAATCCGCAAGAGATCATCTGCTGGTTTTTTGTTCTTTTACCACAAAACTAACCCCTCTTTATTTTATGCCGATAATTCAATAGAAACTTAAAATCAAGAATTTCTTTCAATAACAAAACAGGGGGGAAGTTGAGAATCAAAGATTTTTTCCACCTTAACTACGAATCGCAGATTCGCATCTCTTTAGTATTCTTTATACTTTTCCTGATTCTATTCAATTTTGGGACCGAATATCTTTTCCATCAGACCAAACAGATTCTAAAACGTGAAATTCACCAACAGCTTTCCACCGTGGCACATTCAGCCAGCCTCATCTGGGAAAGGAGTCCACAGTCCACACTATCCACAGGATCATCCTTGAAAAAAAACTTAATGGAGCTATCCTACAAATCAGGAGTCAACCGGATATCTTTTATCTCTCCAGATGGAGAGCCCTTAATCTCCTCCAGAGAGGTTCGTTCGACTGATGATCTTCAGATCTATCGAGGGGTGAAACCAGAGCTATCAAACCGCCTTCGCTCCATAGATAAGAATCAGACATTGGAGAAGGTCTTCTCTGATTTCTATGCGGATGGCTTGGGAAGAACTTATCTTTCCTGTTATTTGCCGTTGGAAACCCAAAGAGCCGAGAACAGAATCTGGGTGATGGTGGAAAAAGAAGTTACAGCTTTTGCGAACATCGAAAGAGTTTCCAGACTGAATGCTCTGGCTCGAACAGGTGGACTCTTTATCGCTGCTTTCCTCACCCTGCTGTTGATTAAAAACCTGCTCCGGCCTTATCGACACATGGTGAAAAAAGCAAAAAAGGAGATGATAATCCCTTCCTTGGAGAAAAGCAAAAAAGAGGGAGAGTTGGACGTTGCGGTGGGAATATTTGAACAGGTGATAGCTGAGCTTAAACGAAAAGAAAAGATTTTAGAGGAGCTTTATCAAAAGACAAATCGCAAAGCCAAAAACTTAGCCAGCTATAATGAGTATATTTTAAAAAGCATGACCTGTGGAATGATCATCACAGATCAAGGGGGAAATATCAGCCGGATGAATCATCCAGCAGAGACGATTCTGGAAAAATCAGAAAATATGGTATTAGGTAAACATTATAAAACCGTTTTCGGAGAAGAAAGTCCTCTTTGCTCTGCCATTCAGAATGCGCTTGCAGAACAAAAAACCTATTCTATTCCAGAGATCAAGCTAATGCAAAAAAGTGGTGAAAGCATCTCGTTGAGCTTAAGCTCATCAGCAGTTAAGGACGAGTTAGGCAAAATGCTGGGGGTGGTGGTTTTCTTAACCGATTTGACAGAGATAAAGAAATTGGAAGAGCAGATCGCTTTCAAGAATAAGATGGCGGCTCTGGGTGAGATGTCATCCGGTCTGGCACACGAGCTCAGAAATTCCATGGGAGCTGTCCTGGGTTTTTGCAAGTTACTCAAAAAAAGAAAAGACGATCCAACTTCACAAAACCAGGCAGTGGAGGGAATTGCCAACGAAGCCATGATCATGGAATCCTTGCTTAAAAGATTCCTTGCCTTTGCCAAACCTTTCCAGTTAAAGATAAAAGAAATCGATCTAAAGGAGATAATCCAAGAATGCCACACATCAGCAAAGGAAACTTTGAAGGAGAATAAGATAACTTTTAAATTTGACTCCGAACCCAATCTCCCTTCCATACTGGGAGATCGACTTCTATTGAAACAATGTTTCCAGAACCTGATGCAAAACTCTATGGAAGCCATGCCAGATGGAGGGGAACTACACATCTGGATTGGTGAAAAACAGCCTGCTTCTGGTGAAAAGTCAGTGATGGTGGAACTTTTCGACACCGGCTGTGGGATAGCAAAGAAAGATCATGACAAGATTTTCAATCCCTTCTTCACCTCCAGGGAAAAAGGAACCGGATTGGGATTGAGTTTGGTCAAAAAAATCGTCAGCCTGCACAACGGAAAGATAGAAGTGGAAAGTGAACTGAACAAGGGAACCACATTCAAAGTCTACCTGCCCTTAAAGTTAGTGATCAACCTCACTCAAGCGGATTCGCAGGGAAAAAACGACACAGAAACACTAGTTTACAACCATTCTACAAATATAAATGATAATCCAGAAGACATTTAATGTTCATCATTGCCAACATATGAAAATGAGGATGGAACTTTAGCTCCATCCTCACAATACTCCCCGTTCGAGACAAGCTCGGACGCTACGTGCTGCTATACACCGCGTCCTCCATTCACAAAACCATTGCATCGTCTTCTCTCTATCTTGCTGGAGGTGAAGCCAGCAGGGTTTTCACCCAGAGCTCCTGCTTTTCAGGTGCCTGCGGGCGGGAACCGCCCCGGCCGCCACCCCTACCTCCTATACCTCCGGGTGGGCCACCACCCATACCACCAGGTGGACCACCGCCCATCTTTTCCATCCTTTCCCGATCCGCCTTGCTCATGCCCCCCCACTCCAATCCAAGACAGATGACTTGCTCCGGCTCCACCCCGATGCCACAATCGAAAACATCGCCTTTCTCCAGCGGGATGCTGAATTCATACGTGTAGATGCCCTGGGGAGAGGCAAAACAAACAGCCGGACCGCCAGAACCATCGGCGCGCAAGGTTATTTCCTGATTGCTTTTTTTGTCGATGACGATGATTTGATCAGCCGTGGCTTCCTCCATTTCCAGAAGGCGCTGCTGTTGCTCTGGCGTTAAGGTCTCCCGGAAACCACCACCACTGGAGGCTTTCATCTTCTGTAACTCAGAAAGAGATGGCCCGCCAGTGTAACGGATGCCGAAATCCTTCTTCTTTTTACCGGAATTATCAAGCCAGAGAGTCACGCCGCCCATGCGAATGGCCCGTGCCCAAGCCTGGTTACTGAAACGGAAGAGAATGTAGAGGTTCTGGTTATCATTGCTCAAACCAAGCTGCACGCCGGAGTCTTCGAAATAGACGGTGGATCCACTGGGCCATTCGGTCATCTCGCCGTCCACCTTCAACGGCTCCGCCGACCAGTTGGTCTGTACTTCCTGAGGGCCACAGCCAGCTAACAGGAATGGGCCAGCCAGCGTTAACAAAAGGAGTGCTTTTCCACTCAGAGTAGTGAAATCCTTGTAACTCATTTTTTTGCCTCATCATTGACTGGTTAAAAACAGGGGGTAACCGAGACGTTCGGCCACCCCCACGCAATGAATATGAGTTTCAGGAGTCCCGATTTACTTGAGCAACACCATGCGGTTGGTCACCTCGTAGGGACCGGCCTCAATGCGGTATAAATAAACCCCACTTGCGGTCACATCTCCACTTTCGTTGCGACCATCCCAGCTTACGCTGTAGCTTCCTGCCGGTTGGTATCCCAGATCATAGGTGCGGATTAACTGTCCGGTGACGTTGTAAATTTTTATCCGCACATTTTCCGAAACACTCAGCGTATAGGCGATTTGGGTCTCCGGGTTGAAGGGATTCGGATAGCTCTGGGCTTGAATATTAAGCTCGGCAGTTGTCTTTTCAGAAGAGGTGCTCTCAGATTTCTCAGGCAGGTCAAAACCGTACTCCTGGAGCATCTCATCAATTGCAGCGCGAATCTCCTCACGGGAAGCATCTTGGCTTCGCATCTCTCTGATCTTTTCCCGAACAGCTTCTCTCTGCTCTCTGGTGAGATCTTCCCAGAAGCCGCCCGGACCGGGACCAAAACCACCCCGACCACGCGGTCCAGGCCAATCCTCAGGCAACTCGATACCGTAGCCTTTAAGCATCTGAGCTTTCGCAGACCGAATCTCTTCACGGGTAGCACCCTGACTTCGCATCTCTTCTTTCTTCTCCCGAATAGCTTCCCTCTGCTCATCGGTCAAATTGGCCATAAAGCCACCCCGATTGTGTCTCAAACCTTCAGAACCACCCAGCAGACGGCACTTCTCAGGCAACTCGATACCATACCCTTGGAGCAACTCAGCTACTGCAGTTCGAATCTCCTCACGGGTAGCATCCTGGCTTCGCATCTCTTCTTTCTTCTCCCGAATAGCTTCCCTCTGCTCATCGGTCAAATTGGCCTTGAAGCCGGTTTTTCCGTGACCGAAACCCTTAGGTCCATGCCAGTCCTCAGGCACCTCAAT
>Ga0315547_1000124_pt1 | contig 88041 bp, 72 predicted proteins | sample SalMarSW160240MG_2_FD_202542 | JGI IMG/M metagenome (GOLD analysis project Ga0315547, IMG submission 202542) | Salt marsh sediment microbial communities from the Plum Island Ecosystem LTER, Massachusetts, United States - Salt Marsh Sediment SW1601-240 ...
CTGGGAGGTTATGGTTATACTAAGGATTATCCGGTTGAGCGCTATATGCGGGAAGCCAAACTTTTTGAGATCATTGAGGGAACCTCAGAAATCCAAAGGGGTGTAATCGCCAATAAAATTCTTAAGGAATGAAATATGAACATCATTGTTTGTATTAAGCAGGTTCCCGACACGGAACAGTTGCAAAAAGTAAAGGTTGATCCCCAGACTAATACTCTCGTTAGAGAAGGTGTTCCTGGCATTATAAATCCATTCGACGAAAATGCCATTGAGGAGGCCTTGAGACTGAAGGAGAAAAAAGGGGGCAAGGTTACTGTTCTTTCTATGGGTCCTTCGCAGGCAGCAGAATCTCTAAGGAAAGCTCTGGCTATGGGGGTGGACGAAGCGGTGCTTTTGTCAGATAGATTGTTTGCCGGCTCCGATACTCTGGCTACTTCTTATACTCTGGCCATGGCCATTAAAAGAATAGAGCCATTTGACTTGATACTTCTGGGTAAACAGGCCATTGATGGAGATACCGCTCAGGTTGGACCGGGACTGGCTGAGTGGCTCAATTTACCTCAGATAACTTACGCTCGGAAGATAGAGGTTAATGAAGATAAAATTCGAGTAGAGCGTGCTTTAGAAGACGTATTTGAAGTGGTTGAGTCGCCGCTTCCTGTGGTGGTTACAGTAACCAAGGATATAAATGAACCTCGCTATCCTTCCCTGAGAGGACTTATCAGAGCCAAGGCCGAACAGATATCCATCTGGACTGCTGAAGATTTACCTTTAGATAAGAGGAGAATTGGATTAGAGGGATCTCCCACACAAGTAGTTAAAGTTTTTATCCCTAAGCCTCCCAGGAAAGGTGACATCCTTTCTGGAGAAATTTCTCAAGTGGTGGATAAGTTGATTTTGGAAATAGAAAAAAGAAGTATAATTCAATGAGAAAGATCAAGATAATAGTTGAAAAATGTAATGGCTGTGAGAAATGTTTATCCAGTTGTCTTTTCTCCGCTATCAAGATGGAGAATAAAATCCCGAGGATACTGGACAATTGCAATCTCTGCGGAGCCTGCATAGATGCTTGCCCCTTTGAGGCTATTGTACTGGAGAAAGAAGAGATAAGAGTCGACCTATCTTCTTACCGGGGAGTATGGATATTTGCCGAACAACGGGAAAGACAGGTTATGCCGGTAACTTATGAGCTCCTGGGGGTGGGTAGGGCTCTGGCCAATGATCTGGGGGAGGAACTTTCTGGGGTTCTTTTAGGCAGTCACATGAAAGGAAAAGCAGAAGAGCTTTTGAATTACGATTTAGAGAAAATCTATTTGATAGACGATCCTCTTTTTGAGTCTTATCGGACGCATCTTTATACTCAGGCCATAGTCGATTTAGTGAACCACAAAAGACCCGAAGTTATTTTGATGGGAGCTACTAGTCTCGGTCGGGATCTTGCACCACGGGTGGCAACTCGCCTCCAAACTGGCTTAACTGCTGATTGTACAGGACTTGAGATAGATAAAAAAGAGAGAAACTTAATTCAAACCCGGCCTGCTCTGGGAGGAAATATTATGGCTAGGATTATTTCACCTTATCATCGTCCCCAGATGGCTACAGTTAGACCCAAGGTGATGAAAAGAGCCAGGCCTGGCCATAGTAAAAAGGCAGAGATTATAGAGATTAAACCCAAGATCAGCCAAAACAATGAGGCAGTAAAAATTATCAGTCTTATCAGGGAAGAAAAGGAGGCAGTTGACCTACAGGGGGCAGAGATCATTGTCTCCGGTGGTCGGGGACTGGGAAAACCGGAGAATTTTTCCCTTATCAGAAAATTAGCCGATCTTTTGGGAGGAGCTGTGGGGGCCTCCCGGGCGGTAGTAGATGCTGACTGGATTCAGCCCTATCATCAGGTAGGACAGACGGGAAAAACTGTTCAACCTAAGCTCTATATAGCCTGTGGTATCTCCGGGGCTATTCAGCATCAGGTGGGAATGAGAACCTCAGAGGTAATTGTTGCTATCAACAAAGATCCTGAGGCTCCTATTTTCAACATCGCTACTTACGGCATTGTCGAGGATCTTCATAAATTTTTGCCAGTATTAATAGAGAAATTGGAAAAAAGGAGAAAGTCCTGAGGGACTCTAAGAAAATGGCTTTTATTGCTGATTTTCATATTCATTCTAAATTTAGTCGAGCCACCTCAAAGGATATGGATATTCCCCATCTTGATGAGATGGCTAAGCTAAAGGGAATTGATCTGGTGGGAACAGGCGATTTTACTCATCCGGTCTGGTTAGACAGTTTAAAGAGAACTCTTTCTCCTGAAGAAGACGGGCTTTACCGATTCAGAAATACTTTGTTTATTTTAACTACAGAAGTAAACAATATCTTTTATACTCATGGGACTACCCACAAAATTCATAATTTGATTTTCGCGCCGAGTTTTGATGTGGTGGAGAAAATAAATAAAAATCTGACCAGTTTTGGGGATTTGCACTCCGATGGACGTCCTACTTTGAAGATGGAAGCAAAGGATTTAGTGGAGACTGTTCTAGGCATAGATGAGGATGCTTTCATTGTTCCTGCTCATATCTGGACTCCTTGGTTTTCTTTGTTTGGGGCTAATTTTGGATTTGATTCTATTGAGGAGTGTTTTGGAGAATACACAAAGTATATCTATGCTCTGGAGACAGGCCTGAGTAGCGATCCCCAGATGAACTGGCGAGTTTCCAGCCTGGATAGATTCACCCTCATCTCCAATTCTGATGCTCATTCTCCGTCCAGATTAGGAAGAGAAGCCAATGTCTTTTCTTACAGAATAGGCTATGAGGATATCAAAAAGATTTTAAGGGAAAAAAATAAGGAAAAATTCCTCTACACTGTCGAGTTTTTCCCGCAGGAAGGAAAATATCATTATGATGGTCACCGCGGGTGCGGCCTTTGCTTTTCTCCCAGAGAGAGTCGAAAGTATAAAAATCTGTGTCCTAAGTGCGGTCAACCATTAACCATAGGAGTAATGCATCGAGTGGAGACTCTGGCAGATAGGGATGAAGGCTTCAAGGGAGCTGAAAATAACGTTCCTTTTAAACACCTCATTCCTCTATCAGAGATCATTGCTGGAGCTCTGGGTCAGGGCGTTGATACCAAGGCCGTGGAGGAGCGATATAGGGGAATTACTCAACGGCTGGGAGGTGAGTTTAAAGTATTGTTGGAGGTTCCAGAGAGCGAACTCTCTCGATCAATATCTTCCAGAATCGTAGAGGGTATAATGCGGGTCAGAAAGGGAAAGGTAAAGATAAAATGTGGTTATGACGGGGTTTACGGAGAGGTAAGAATATTTGACGAGGAAGAGAAAAACTCAGAAAAACAGCTCGATCTTTTCTAACGATCCGATTCCTTGATTCCTCAGGAAAAGATTTATACGCGTATCGAGGGGAAAATCCCGAGACATTCTTGACATTTCTCTTTAGTTATATATTATAAAGGGTGAAAGAGGTCTTTAAGCTGTGAATGAAAAAGAAGGGGTATTTTTTTGCTAATTTTTTTATTTCACCAAAAGGGGTAATGAATGAGAATTTCCCGATATCTATTTTCTACCTCTAAGGAGTCCTCCAAGGAGGCGGAGCATTTGAGCCACAAATTGATGCTCAGAGCGGGTTTGATAAAGAGATTTGCCGCCGGTGTATATTGCTTTCTTCCTTTCGGGTACAGAGTTTTAGCTAAAATTAGCTCTCTTATCGAGGATGAAATGGATCGGATTGGAGGGCAAAGGTTGCTCCTTCCTTTTCTTCAACCAGCTGACCTGTGGAAAAAGAGCGGAAGGTGGGAAAATTACGGAGAAGAGCTTGTTCGCTTTGAGGATAGAAAAGGCGCAGAGTTTGCTTTAGGACCCACCCATGAGGAGATGATAACTCAGTTGGTGAAAGAAGAGATAAGTTCTTATAAAAGACTTCCTTTAATACTTTATCAGATTCAGACGAAGTTTAGAGATGAGCTAAGACCACGGGGTGGAGTCATTCGAGCAAGAGAGTTCTTGATGAAGGATGCCTATAGCTTCTGTCGAAATGAAGAAGAATTAGTCTCAGTTTACCAGAGAATGAAAAAAGCCTATGAAAAAATTTTCTCCCGCTGTGGATTGGATTGCAGAGTGGTAAAGGCTGATACCGGTCCTATAGGAGGCAAACTCTCCGAGGAATTCATTGCTCTGGCTAACTCGGGTGAAGATAAAATTGTGCAGTGCGAGCACTGTGGGTGTGTGGCAAAACTGGAAAAGGCTGAATATGAGTCATTAGAGGAAGCTCAAGCTGAACTCGAACCAATGAAGGAGGTCTCCACGCCCAATACCAGAACCGTTAGAGAAGTAAGTCAGTTTCTCCATTGCAGACCGGGGGACATTTTAAAGACCATTTTTTATCAAACCGAGAAAGGTTTGATAGCTGCCTTAATTAGAGGTGATCACCAGATAAACGAGGCAAAACTACAAGCTCTCTTAAAGGTAAAAAAAATTGAAATAGCAGGGAACAATTCGATTAAGAAAGAAATTGGGGTAGAACCTGGATTTACTGGCCCAGTCGGACTTGACAAATACCCACTAATTGCAGACAATACAGTAATGAAAAGTCGGAATTTGGTTGCGGGAGCTAACCGCAAGGATACGCATTTGTTAAACGTTAATGCCGGCAGGGATTTTCAGCCCACTATAATTGGAGACATAGGGTTTCCTCTCTCTGGGGATTTGTGTCGAGTCTGTAAGAGTCGGATGGAGGTAAGGAGGGGAATTGAGATAGGTCATCTTTTCCAACTGGGAGAAATCTACAGTCGGTCTCTTGAAGCCACCTTTTTAGATGAAAAGGGAAAGGAAAATTATTTTGTTATGGGCTGCTATGGGATTGGAGTAAGCAGGCTTCCTGCTGCAATAATAGAACAAAACCATGATTCCCAGGGTATCATTTGGCCCCCAGAGATTGCCCCCTTCCAAACCATGGTAATACCAACCTTGGAGAAAATGTTTAAGGTGGCGCAGGAGGTTTGTCAGGACCTGAAAGATCAGGGGGTGGAAACATTATGGGATGATCGGGACTTAAGCGCCGGAGTAAAATTTAATGATGCAGATCTTGTTGGTATTCCCTTTAAAGTAATTGTGGGTGATACCTTTTTAAAAGAAGGTAAGATCGAAATTAAAACCCGTCGAGAGGCAAAGGTTGAGAAAGTCAAAAAAAATATGATTTCCCAGCGAATGAAAGAGCTGATCCAAGATGCAAAGCAGTGAATTTTTCTTTCTTCTAGAACGTGTAGGAAGAGAAAGGGGTCTTTCTTCTGAGATCCTTTTAGAGAGCGTTAAAGAGGCTTTAACCTCGGCTTACAAGAAAAAATATGATGAATCACCTCAGAACTTGAGAGTAATTTTGGACGAGGAAAAAGGAAAGGTTCAGGTTCTGGTAGATAAAGAGGTAGTAGAAAAGGTAACCAATTCTGGAATAGAAATTTCTCTGGAAGAAGCTCGGGAAATCAATGACAAGATAAAATTGGGAGACCAGGTGAAAATAGAGGTTAATCCTTTCCAATTTAGTAGAATTGCTGCCAGTACTGGCAAGTACGTAATGATGCAACAGATCGTGGAGATGGAGAAAGATCTTCTTTATGAAGAATTTAAGAAGCGGGAAGGAGAAATAATTAGTGGGACGGTGAGGTATAAAGCTGATCACTTTATTCTCATTGATCTGGGTAAGACGGAAGGAATTCTTCCTGTAAGGGAACAGCTGTTAAACAGAGAATACCGACAGGGCGAACGGGTTAGGACTTATATCCTGAGGGTCACCCGTGAACCTAAAGGCCCTCGTATAATTCTTTCGCAGACCCACCCCATTTTTTTGAAAAGACTTTTCGAGTTGGAAGTGCCAGAAGTAGAGGAGGGAATTGTTAAAATTATACAGATAAAGCGAGATGCAGGAAGAAGAGCTAAAGTGGTTGTAGAGTCAGGGCAGAAGAAGGTAGACGCAGTGGGAGCCTGTGTAGGCTTGCGAGGTTCCCGAATTAAAGCTATCTTGCGAGAACTAGAGGGAGAGAGAGTTGATATAATAAGGTACAGTGAGGAACCTTCTGTTTTTATAAAGAATTCTCTTAAGCCAGCGGAAGTTAAGCAAGTTAAGCTTGATGAGGCCAATAAGGAAGCAAAGGTTATCGTGGCTGATGATCAACTTTCCCTGGCCATCGGGAGCCATGGAGAAAATGTGAAATTAGCAGCTAAATTAACGGGGTGGCAGATTGACATTCGGTCTCTGGGCCAGATAGAGGAAGAATCAGCTTTTCTGAGAGAACTTTCTGGAGTAGGCGAGAAGATCCTGATTGGTTTAAAACAGGCCGGCTTTCTAACCCATAAAGATATTATTAGAGGAGGGATTGAGGGATTGTGCAAGGTCTCAGGAATTGGACCTAAGCTAGCCGAGAAAATTTTTAACAGAGCTAAAGAAATTAGTCAATAGATCTTAAGGGTCAAAGAAAATGATGCGGGTATATCAATTAGCTAGAAGGTTAAATTTATCCACCGGTAAGCTTTTAAAATTACTTACTAGTTTAGGGATCGAAGCCAAAAGCAGTCTGAGCAGTCTATCCCCTAAAGAGGTTAGACAGCTGGAGAAATTGGCATTAAAGAAGAGAAAACCCTCCCTTAAAGCAAAGAAACTTCATGCCCGGGCTCCCATAGTGACGTTGTTGGGCCATGTGGATCACGGCAAGACCTCTCTTCTGGATGCTGTACGCCAGACAGCTGTAACTGAGGAGGAGGTAGGTGGGATCACTCAAAGAATTGGAGCTTCGGAGGTGGAGTTTCAGGGGAAAAGAATAGTTTTTATTGACACTCCTGGCCACGAGGCTTTTACAGCTATGCGGGCGCATGGAGCTCAAGTTACTGATATCGCGGTTCTGGTAATCGCTGCTGATGATGGAGTTATGCCTCAAACAGTCGAAGCAATCGATCATGCTCGAGCAGCTAAGGTTCCTATCGTAGTTGCTGTAAATAAGATAGATAAGAGTGAGGCCAAATCAGACCAGGTCAAAAGACAACTCAATAAATATGATTTAACTCCCGAGGAATGGGGGGGGAAGACCATCTGTGTGGAGGTCTCCGCCTTAACCAGAGAGGGATTAGATGGACTGTTAGAGATGATCCTTTTGGAAGCAGAAATGCTTGAGCTAACCGCAGATCCTGAGGGGGATTTCAAGGCGGTAGTAATCGAGGGGGAAATGGATCGCCAGAAAGGTCCCTGCTCGACCTTATTGATTCAGGAGGGTAGTCTAAAAATAGGGGATATTCTGGTAGGAGGAGCCAGTTTTGGGAAGGTAAGGGCTTTGGTTGATTGGAAGGGGAAAAAGTTAAAAGAAGCGGGTCCTCCCACACCGGTAAGAGTTTGGGGACTTTCCGACATAGGAACTCCCGGAGGTATATTTAGAAAAGTTGAAAGTGAGAGAAAAGCTCGTCAGTTAGCGGAAGAGGTCAGGATAGAAGAAAGAGCAAAGAGCTTAACCAAAAGAGATAAGATAACTTTGGAAACTCTTTATCAAGAGCAGGTGAAGGAGAAAAAGGCTCTTAATATTATCCTGAAGACAGATACTCAGGGGTCATTAAAAGCTCTCAGGGATGTTTTGAACAATTTGGAAGATGAAGAGGTGAGGATAAATGTAGTTCATGGGGGAATAGGAGAAGTAAATAAATCCGATGTTCTCCTCGCCGCTGCTTCAAAAGGTATAGTAATTAGTTTTAGTGTAGGGACATTTTCGGAGAGCCGTAGCTTAGCTACAGATGAGAGGGTAGAGATAAGATCCTATCAGGTTATCTATGAAATGATTGATGATATCAAGAAGAGCATGCAAGGTCTTTTAGAACCTCGGTATGAAGAGATAGAGATAGGAGAAGTCGAGGTGCGCGAAATTTTTAGAATTCCAAAAGTGGGAGTTGTAGCAGGTTCTTACATCACGGTAGGCAAAGTGGTTAGGGGAAGCAAAGCCAAAATTTTTCGGGGGGATGAGATAGTGGGAGAAGGTGTGATTAGTGGTCTTAAACGTTTTGACAAAGATGTAAGTGAGGTCCTCACAGGACTAGAGTGTGGAGTAAATGTAGAGGGTTTTAACGAGGTAAGAAAAGGTGACCTAATCAAAGTTTACGAAACAAAAAGAGTTCGTTAAGCAAAAATGGTCATAGGAATTTTAGAGCTGGAAATTAAGTTATTTTCCAGTAATTCTTTGAAAGATAAGCGGCGGATCATAAAAAGCTTAACTGACCGCATACGCAATAATTTCAATGTCTCTGTCTCTGAAATCAGACATCAGGATCTGTGGCAAAGAGCAGGTTTGGGTATAGCTCTTTTGACTACCGAGGGAAGGTTTGCTCAGCGTATGTTGTCTAAGATTGTTAACTTTATCAAAGAAGATAAAAAGATCTCCCTCATAGATTCCAAAATGGAGATAATGTAGTTATCCCTCCCCATTCCTGACCGTCGCCAAATATCCCTCGACACAATATTAATTGGCAAAGTGAGGTAGACAGTTTTTGAAACGAGGGTCTCAAGAAAATCCCTTTGGTCAACAAGATTCCCAAAATAGGTAAGGATCATGGATGGACTATTATTGATAGATAAGCCGAAAGGGTTGACCTCTCATGATGTTGTGAACAGAATTAGGCAGCTCCTTAAGATAAGGAAGGTGGGACATACCGGAACACTGGACCCACTAGCCAGTGGACTTCTCTTGATATGTTTAGGCCGGGCTACCAAGCTGACCCGTTTTCTACAGGATTTGGACAAAACTTATCAAGGCGAGATGATTTTTGGTATGACCACCACCAGTTTTGATGGTCAGGGAGAGGTAGTAGAGGAGAAAAACGCCTCGGATCTGTCCAAAGCCGAAGTAGAGGAGTTTTTTGCTCGTTTTAGGGGAAAAGTAATCCAGACTCCTCCTATGTGGTCTGCTGTTCACTGGAAGGGAAAGAGACTCTATGAAATAGCCAGAGACGGACTGGAGGTTGAGCGTATACCAAGGAAAATTTGGATTTATGAGCTTAAGTTACTGGATTTCGTCTCTAACCATCATCCTAAAGTAAAGTTTGAAATACGCTGCTCTAAAGGCACTTACGTCAGGAGTTTATGTGCCGATATAGGGAGGGTTTCTGGTTTTGGAGCTTACCAGGCTGCGCTTTGCCGAACTAAGGTAGGTCCTTTTGATTTAAAGCAAGCCAAGAGATTGAAGGATTTAGGGGAAAAGGTAGCCAATGGTAAAGAGGACGGAATTATTTGTTCTTTGAAAGATTCTTTACCGCACTTACCCTTGGTCAAGGTAAAATCTGGAGTGGAAAAGATAGTCAAGTGGGGCAGACCTCTATATTTATCTCATCTAGATTTCTTACCCAAGGAATTGGGAAAAGGCGATAAGGTTCGGTTATGCAGCCAAGGAGGAGAACTTCTAGCAGTAGCCATAAGTCTGCAAGAAGAATCTCATTTTTGTAAAGATAAGATAGGCTTTAAATATCTGAGAGTACTTATTTAAGATGGAGGTTAAAAGAAAATTTTTCCCCAGGGAAAAACTGGCACACATTATCCTTACAATTGGTTTTTATGATGGAATTCACAAGGGACACCAAAAGATTCTCACTCAGATAGTTAAGAAGGCAAAGCGGAAGGGAGGAAAAAGTTGTGTGATTAGCTTCCTCTCTCATCCTTCGGAACATTTCTCTGGCCAGCCTTTACTTCTTCTAACCACCTGGGAAGAAAAGAAGAAGATTCTTGCCGAATTAGATATAGATTTACTGTTGATTTTACCCTTTACCTCTAATTTTGCGCGTCTTTCTCCGTATTCCTTTGTGAAACAACTGAGTAATAATTTAGAGATTGAAGAAGTGGTGGTAGGGGAAGATTTTGTATTTGGTAAAGATAGAAAGGGAGATGTGAGGTGGCTAAAGGAGGCAGCAAATGAGTTTGGATACAAGCTCAAGCTAATTCCTCTTCTCAAAGTAGAAAAGAAAAAGCTGAGCAGCTCTTTAATTCGTGAGTGGTTGAAAGAAGGAAAGATAGAAAAGGTGAGCCAATGGCTGGGTCGACATCCCACAATTCTTGGCAAGGTAGTGAAGGGGAAGAGACGAGGTCGAGCTCTTGGTTATCCCACCGCCAATCTGGAGTCTCATCCCCATAAACTTTTACCTGCTCCGGGGGTATATGCCGGTAAACTTATTTTAAAGGGAAATTGTTACAAGGCAATAATAAACGTGGGGGGTAAGCCGACTTTTGGTGATAGTTCCTTTGGAATTGAGGTACACATAATAAAATTTAAGGGGAATATTTATGGAGAGACGATTAAAATCGAGTTGGTTGACAAAATTCGGGGAATAGAAAAGTTTGCCTCCTTTTCGCGCTTGGCGGAAAGAATAAAGAAAGATAGAAAAGAGGCAGACAGGATTCTGGAGGGATTCAACTGTCTTTCATGAAGGAAAAAAGTTGTGTAAAATTGCTGGAAAAAAAGTGTAAAGCAGGTAGCTACAAAAAGCTAATGGCGTTGGACAATCCAAAGCTTGTTGATTTTGTAGCAAAATATGTGGAGCATTGTAATCCTGCTTCTGTTTTTGTCCGCACTGATTCTGCTGAAGACACTCAGTATATTAGAAGCAAGGCATTAGAAAATAGGGAGGAGGAGAAACTTGCCATTGAAGGTCATACAGTCCATTTTGACGGATATGATGACCAGGCAAGGGATAAAGATAAAACCAAATATCTTCTTCCCTCTGATATGAATCTTGGTGCCCATATTAATGCAATAGATCGAGGAAAAGGGCTTAAGGAAGTACATGAATACCTGAAAAATATTATGCGCGGAAAAGAGGTATATGTTTGTTTCTTCTGTTTAGGCCCAACAAACTCTGAGTTCTCAATTCCATGTGTTCAGATGACCGATTCAGGCTATGTTGCCCACAGCGAAGGCATTCTCTATAGAAGTGGATACGAGGAGTTCAAGGAAATCGGGGATTCCCATGGATTTTTCAAATTTGTTCACAGTGCAGGTGTTCTGGAAAATGGGGTAAGTAAAAATATTGATAAACGCAGGATATATATAGATATAAAAGAGACTGTAGTTTTCAGCACCAATACCCAGTATGGCGGAAATACTATCGGACTTAAAAAACTTGCTATGCGGTTGGCCATCCACAAGGCTTCACAGGAAGGGTGGCTGACTGAGCATATGTTCATTATAGGGGTTCACGGTCCAGGGGGTCGGGTGAGCTACTTCACAGGCGCTTTCCCAAGTGCGTGTGGTAAAACTGCCACTTCCATGTTAAAAGGTGAGACCATTGTTGGTGATGATATAGCATTTTTGAGGAGGAAAAATGGAAAGGTCCGTGCTGTAAATGCTGAATATGGAATATTTGGAATTATCAGAGGTGTTAATTCAAGAGATGATCCCTTAATCTGGGAAGCTCTCAATTCTCCCGGAGAAGTAATCTTCTCTAACGTTCTAGTAATTGATGATAGGATTCCATACTGGATTGGAAAAGATGAGGATGTTCCCAAGAAGGGTATTAATCATTCTGGAAAGTGGACTATAGGGAAAAAAGATTCAAATGGTAACCAGATACCTCAGTCCCACAAGAATGCAAGATATACCATCTGTATAAGTGGGTTAAAAAATTGTGATCCAAAGCTAGATGATCCTCGAGGAGTAATAATAAGTGGGATAATTTACGGAGGTAGAGATTCCGACACATTCGTACCTGTGAAGCAGGCCTTTGATTGGAGCCACGGAATATTGACCATGGGCGCAACATTAGAGTCAGAAACCACAGCAGCAACTCTTGGAAAAGAGGGTGTAAGAAAGTTCAATCCTATGTCCAATCTTGATTTTTTGTCAATTACTGTTGGTAAATTTATCTATAATAATCTTGAATTCAGCAGTGCTATAGATAAGCCACCGTCTATCTTCTCTGTTAACTACTTCTTGAAGGATGAAAATGGCAAATATATGAATGCGATGAATGATAAATATGTCTGGATTAAATGGATGGAGCTAAGGGTTAACGGGGATGTAGGTGCAATAAAAATCCCAACAGGTTATATCCCGAAATACAAAGACCTTAAGAGATTATTTAGAGAAGTCCTTGATAAAGATTACGCTAAAGAAGATTATGCAGAGCAGTTTACCTTAAGAATTCCAGAGAATCTTGCAAAAATCGAAAGGATTGTCAAAATCTACAAAACAAAGGTTCCCGACACTCCCAAGGTTTTGTTTGAAACCCTTAGAAAGCAAAAACGGAGATTAGAAGCTGCCAGAGCAAAATACGGGGATTATGTAGCTCCAGGAGTATTTGATAAAAAAGCTATCAGCAGTTAGTGGTAAGCATTCACCGCAAAGATCGCAGAGTGCACAGAGATGAACACGGTTTGGGTTTGTTGAGTTTATTGGGTTTATTGAGTTTGTTGGGTTGAAAAATAAGGCAACAACTATTGAAGTTGGCTTATTATTGAGTTTTGGCAGAAAACCAGAATTCAAAAGATTTGTATATGATAATAAAAGAAAAATATCAGCGTAAATCTGTGGCTGGCCAGTTACAATCAGTGTTTGGTAAAGAAATTTATCATTACTCCTGTCTAGAATCCACCAATAAAGTAGCCTATTTGCTTGCCAAAAAAGGAGCAGAAGAGGGGACAGTGGTGGTAGCTGATGAGCAAACTCAGGGAGAAGGAAGGGGGGATCATTACTGGTATTCTCCTCAAGGGGGATTATGGTTTTCTCTCATTTTGCGTCCTCGCATGATATCTTCCGAGACTTCCCGGCTGAGCATCCTGGGAGCCACCGGAATTGCTATGAGTATAAATAGACTATTTTCTTCGCTTAGGGTGATGATTCGATGGCCTAACGATGTGGTGATAAAGGACAAAAAAGTGGCAGGGGTGTTAGTCAAAGTGAGAGCTGAAAGATCGGAGGTGACCTTTGCCATCATGGGCATAGGAGTTAATCTGAATGTTCGGGAATTTCCTTCACCCCTTTCTTTTATAGCAACTTCATTGATCAGGGAAACCGGAGACTCAACCTCAAAGGAAAGGTTCCTTGAGTGTACGTTAGAAGAGCTAGAAAATCTATATTGTTCCTCTCAAGTCAATGGTCGCATACTTTTAGAAAAAGCTCGCTTATTTTCATCTTTACTGGGTCGGCAGGTGGAGGTTGTAACTACTGGGGGAAAGTTTCAAGGTTTAGCACAGGATTTAGATGAAGACGGTGGACTGATCCTGAGATTAGAGAGTGGGTTACACAAAAAGATCCTTCCTGAGGAAGGATATGTTAAGGAAAGGTCCCCAAAGATATGAACCTGGTTATTGATGTAGGCAATACGGTAGTCAAGGCAGGAGTTTTTGAAAAAAGGAATCTAGTGCTCACCGGAGAATTTGCTACCCAATCCAGAAAAGAGCTTGATGAATGGGGAATCTTACTTTCCAGTTGGATAGGAGAGTCTGGCAGAGAAATTAAGATAAGTAAAGCAATGATCTGTTCTGTAGTTACCTCGGTGGTTTCTCCTTTAAAGAAAGCAATAGAGAAGTATTTTAGAGTAACCGCATTTGAAATAGAGGTAGAGAAAGTAGGAATACCTCTTTTGTGTGATAATCCCTGGGAGGTAGGAGCAGATAGAATAGCCAATGTAGTTGCTGCGGCAAAGCTACATAAACTTCCGGCCATTGTCATAGATTTTGGAACCGCGACTACCTTTGATGTGATCTCGGAAGAAGGAGAATATCTGGGGGGAGTTATAGCTCCGGGCGTGAGGACTGCTATGGAGAGTCTGGCCGAGAAGACGGAAGCTTTATTCCCGGTAGACTTCAAAAAACCAGCATCTGTAATTGGAAAGAATACTAAAGATGGTTTAAGGGCAGGGTTATTTTATGGGTGTCTTGGTGGAGTAAGAGAGATCATCAGGGGAATAAAAAAGGAGCTCGGAAAAGAGGTAAAAGTCATAGCCACGGGTGGAATAGGACTCTTGTTAGGAGAGGAATGTGCCGAAATCGATGAGGTTAATCCTGTGCTAACTTTAGAGGGGCTAAATTTTATAGTAGAGAAACAGCCTGATAGATCTTGAAGCCACGGGACGAGAATGGGCTCTTTTCAGGGTCCCCGAGGTACTAAGATCTAAATAAGTCATGAAAATCCTTCTTCTATATGTCTCCAGAGTGTCGGGTCACCACCGTGCTGCCGAGGCCATTGAACAGGCCTTAGAGAGGTTATATCCTCAAATAAAGGTGCGGAAGGAAGATATCTTCAAGCACGGAAATCCCCTGGCCAGGAAAATATTGGATGATCTCTATTACGCTGCTATAAAAGTAACTCCCTGGTTCTGGGATTTTCTCTGGAACAGTAACCTAATTTTTTGGCTAACCTGTGGTTTGAGAGAGTTTTCTTGCCGGCTAAATTCCTTCCGACTTTATAAGGAGGTTATTCTTCCTTTTAATCCGCAGGTGGTCATATGTACCCATGGACTACCTCTTGTTCTCTGTTCCACTATAAAAAGACGAAGAAAATTAGATTATTTGTTGGTAGCGGTTCCTACTGATTATTCTCTTCATCCTTACTGGACTTACAACAATGTTGATGTCTATTTCCTTGCTCATGAGGGCATGAGAGATAGTCTGAGGAAAAAAGGAATTTCCCAGGCCAAGGTTCAAGTCTGTGGAATCCCTATCTCGCCTATTTTTTCTGAAGATACTGATAAAGAGGAATTAAAAAATAAATGGCGAATAAGGCATGATCTTTTTACCATTCTTTTGATGGGAGGAGGTCAGGGGATGGGACCTTTACGCCGGATCGTAGATGCCTTAAATGGATTAGGTTTACCTATTCAGCTTTTGATAGTTACCGGAACCAATGATGGGCTGAAGAAAGAGCTTCAAGAAATCGAATCAGAACTTAGTATCCCTAGCAAGATTTTGGGCTATACCAAGAAAGTCGATGAGTTAATGGAAATATCAGATTTACTTATGAGTAAGCCAGGAGGACTTACCGTTACTGAAGCTTTGGTTAAAGATCTTCCTCTTGGGATCCTGGATTCCTTAGCCGGGCAGGAGAGAAAAAATCAGGAGTTCCTTCTCAAAAAGAAGATTGCCTTCAACCTGCAAAGAGAAAAAGAGATGGTTAGTTTGATCCAAAAATTTCTTGATGGGTCCTTTGATTTTGAAAACTGGCAAGCTAGAGCCAGGGAGCTTGTCAAGCCCAAGGCAGCATTGGACATTGCCCGCGGAATCGTTGAATTAGCCAATGAGAAATTTGGATGCTAAATTCTTATTTGGCCTTGGTTTGGCAATTTTTGGGTTGATTTTTGGGGGCTGGGATGCCTCTGTTTTGGCCCAGAACCTTTTAGATGAGAAACTTTCAAGCATTCGAGCCATGGGAATGGGAGGGATTCTTCCTATTCCTGTGCAGGACCCCTCTGTTCTTGTCTTCAATCCAGCTGGACTGGGATGGCTGGAAGGTGTTGGGTTGTCCGTAGAAGGATATAACTCGTCGGTTCCCTCATCAAATCTCACCACTACTTTAAATATAGGTCCACTGGGGATTAGCCGATTCAGAAAGGAAGATCGAAATAATTACAAAATTGGCTACGGATTTAGACCTCTGCCCTGGTTTGGCTGGGGTCTGAGCTCTGATTTTGATAAAAAAAGAAGAGGGACCAGTATAAACGCTGGAATTCTGGTGTCTCCTCGTGATTGGTTTGACATCAGTGTCTACCAGAAAAGCCTTGTCCGGGCTGATACGAAAACTGAGAGCCACGAGGTCGTTTCCCTAACGACGAGATGGGGAAAGGGTAAGAATCTTCTCACCTTGGGTGGGGTTCTCCAGGAGGATGACCTTGAGTTTCACCTTGGCTTCGAATATAGGGTTTTAAATCGGTCAGCCTTGAGAGTCGGCTATAAGGTTGATCATCTCACCTTTGGTGGTACAGTGGGACTTTCCCGAATCCTCGATTTTGATTATGCGGCGGAGCTGGAAAGAAATGGTCGCATCATCCATTACTTTGGCTTGAGTTTTGGTAGACCGAGATATTTCTTTTATAAAAATGATGTTCATAGAGTTGCTCAAACTGCAAAGGTCGGGAAAGATAGATTTGTGGTGGTTGATGGCCATAATCTACACTATGTAGAATGTGGAAGTGGCTCACCACTTATTTTGATTAGCGGATCGATGGCAACCTATAGAGTCTGGAATCCTTTGCTACCTTTTCTTTCAAGGCATCGCCGGGTCTTAGCCATTGAATCTTTAGGTAATGGCGATTCAGATAAACCTTCCTTTAACTTTAACTATAGTTTCAGCGAACAGGCAGATCTTATTAAAAAGTTTATGGAGAAGTTAAAAATTGAAAAAGCTGATTTTATAGGCATTTGCTATGGAGGAGCCATCGCTTTTCAATTTGCCAAGAAGTATCCGGACCTCACCAATAAAGTCATTGTTATCGAGGGTTTTCTTGACGCCAGGGAGTTCGTAAAAGATCACCGACTGCTTTTCTCGCTTCGGGGAAAACCGGTTGTCGGTGATTTGTGGCTTGGCCTTATGCGGACGGGTCTTTTAGATGAGCCCATGACCAGGTTAGTTATGGGAAAGAGTTTTAGTCAGATGAGCAGGAAGGACCAGAAAATGATAACCCAAATAATTCATTGGAACAATGTGACCTCCACTCGAATTTTCTGGCATAACCTTGCTAAATTAGATCAAAATGAGCTTAAAGTAAAATATGAGGATACCCAGATAAAGTCGCCAATCTTATTTTTAATGGGAGAAAAATCTGACTTTAGAAAGTTTCTCAAACCAACCCTACAAGTTCTTCAAAAAACTGTGAAGAAGCTTGAGAGCGTCACCGTTAAAGGCGCTATTCATAATCTTCATCTCCAGAAGCCCCAAGAGTGTTCCCGTTTGATTGTCCAATTCCTCAACCAGCCGTAGAAAAACTTTTGAGCCAGTGATTTGACAGCTCTGAACAGGTAGCATATAATAATTACTGAAGTGCTAGTAAGTCAAGATTTTTTAGAGAAGGTAGAGTTGGAAATTAAGACCTTGGAAGAAGGTGAGAAGTTTAAGGAAGGTCATCCAGCTTGAGATAAAAGGAAGCTTCGAGGAGAGATAATTATCTTTTCTCTCTCAGGAGTCTTCACAGAAAAATAAGTCATGGGGAAAAAAGGAGCATAAAATGAAAAAAAGACTGATGATAGTTGCTACATTAGTGTTTTGTCTCGGTCTCGCCCTTGCTGCCACAGGTTATGGGCTTGAAAAACTAGGCAAGGGGATAACCATACGTTTCTTCAACGGAGGACCACCAGGATGTCCTTTTGCTTCTGTCGTCTATAAAGGGGCACTGCAAGCAGAATATGATTTGGGATGTAAGGTGGACTATGTATGGTCGAATTGGGACCCTGAAAAAATGATTGCTGACTTTAAAGACGCTATTGCTGCCCGTCCTGACGGTATTGCTATCATGGGCCATCCAGGAGAAGAGGCATTTGCACCCTTGGTCGATCAAGCCGTTGCCAAGGGGATTATAGTAACTAGCCAGAACACAGATCTTCCTAGTATCGAAAGGAAATATGGTGCAGTGGGCTTCGGTTATGCTGGCCAGGAGTTGTATGCCTCTGGCCTTATGTTAGCTAGACACTGCGTTAAAGTCCTTGATCTCGGAGAAGGGGATAGAGCTATGGTTTATGGGCTTCTGTCACAACCAACCCGAGGGTTGAGATCCAAAGGTTGTATAGATGGTCTAGAAGAAGCTGGGGTAACAGTTGATTATATAGAGATCTCAGATGCGGTCAATGCTGATCCACCTTTGGGTACACCAATTATATCAGGATACATAGCAGGTCATCCTGACGTTAAATTAATCATAACTGATCACGGAGGACTCACCGCCACGTTAGAAACGTACCTGAAAGCAGCGGGTGTAAAGCCGGGAGAAATAATGGGTGCAGGATTTGATCTTACTGCAGCCACCGTAGAGGCTATTAGAAACGGATACACTGCAGTTGTACATGATCAGCAGCCATTCCTCCAGGGATATCTACCCATTCTTCAAATTTGCTTGACTAAGAAATATGGTTTTGCCGGCCTTCACATCGATACTGGATCTGGTTTGGTAGATGCTTCCAATGTTGAAGCTCTTGCCGCATTAGCCGAGGCGGGAATCAGGTAATTTAGTGATTATTCGGCAGTTGATTGAAAAATGACGCAGCAACTTCTCAGACCTGAGAGAGGTTGCTGCGCTCTAAAAAATTTTGAAGAAACCAGTAACTACCCCAGATACCATCGGATAATGCTATCTGGGGTTTTATTTAAATTTACCATCGCTTTTGCCATCGACAGAGAAGTGCATCTCATATCAGTCTTTCACTTGCCCGAGAGTTTTGACATTTAACCATAAAAAGCTAGAATTTACCAGAGAAGAGAGTAAAATGGAGAGTCTTAGTCCCAGCCTAACAAGAAAAAGGCTAAAAGATTATCTCAAGCTAAATGAATTTAGATTGCAGTGGAGTATGTTTGCCGTTCTTGTAGCAGTACTTGCAGTATTTATAATTGGAAGCCCCAGAGTCTTTCTTGGTTCTAGTATTTACTATTCTTTCATGTCCACCATCCCCTTTATGACTATCATGGCTTTAGCTTTGACACCGGTAATTATTTGTGCAGAGATAGATCTTTCCTTTCCTTCCATAATGGGATTTGCCGCATGGGTATTCGTAAGTTTATCTGCCTTAACCGGAAATCCTACCCTTGCTCTAGTAATCTCTTTGATTACAGGTTTACTGGCAGGACTTTTAAATGGTATACTGGTAGTGAAAGTCGGTGTTCCATCATTAATAGTAACTATAGGGACAATGTTTTTATGGAGAGGACTGATTATGGTTTGCAGCGCAGGAGTAGGTAAAACCCTAGTGCCTGTTAAAGGAACAATCTTATTTAAGAGTTTAGTGGGTAGAATAGGAGGTGTTGTCCCAGCTCAGGCGTTATGGGCTGTTGCATTAGCATTTCTTTTCTGGTTGATTTTGAATCGACGTAAACTTGGTTCTCATATATATTTTACCGGAGATAATATAGAGAGTGCAAGAATGATGGGTATACCTGTGAATAAAGTGAAAATGCTGGTTTTTGCGCAATTGGGATTCTTTGCTGCTTTTGCTGGGATACTGGCTAGTCTCGAAGTGTTGTACTATTGGCCTACACTGGGAGAAGGATATCTTCTTAGAACAATAGCCTCGGTCTTCCTGGGTGGAACCTCAGTTTTTGGAGGGATGGGGACTATTTTTGGAACCTTTGTTGGATGTGTGATCATAGGATCTCTAGAGGCTGGAGTTATCAGCATAGGACTTACCGGATTTTGGACCCAGTTGATTTATGGTTTGGTCATAGTTATTTCTGTTGGAATTCATTCGATTTTGAGAAAAAGAGCTTGAGCTGTTTTGCCATCAACATAAACTCCGTCAGATGCTTGCTATCTAACGGGGTAAAGCTTTATCAAATTAGCTAAGGAGAAATTTGATGGGAACGGAAAACGACAAATTAGTACGGATGGTAAATATCCAGAAATTTTTTGGGGAAGTTGCTGCTTTAAGAGGAGAAAATTTTGAAGTTGGGTATAACGAAGTTGTTGGATTGATAGGTGATAACGGCGCAGGCAAATCAACATTGATAAAAATCCTAACGGGAGTCTACACGCCAGATAAAGGAGAAATATACTTTAAAGGGGAGGAAATAACATATCATTCTGTGGAAAGAGCTCGTGAATTGGGTATTGAAACTGTTTATCAGGAAAGAGCCCTGGGAGAGCAGCAAGCATTATGGAGAAATATTTTCATGGGAAGAGAAATGACCACTGGCTTAGGTTTTCTCCAGGTAAAAAAGGCGAAAAAAGAGACCGAGAAGATATTAAAAGAGGTAATAGGGTTTACCGCAGCAGGACTTACACCTGATTCAATTGTGGGAAGATTATCCGGGGGAGAAAAACAAGGCGTGGCAATAGCCAGGGCTTTGCATTTCAAGGCAGAGTTGATTATTTTGGACGAACCTACTATGGCTTTATCGCTTTCAGAGACAAAAAAAGTACTGAATTTTGTAAAAGAGGTAAAAGAGCAGGGAAGATCCTGTGTTTTCATAACTCATAATATATATCATGTATACCCGGCTGCAGATAGATTTGTTGTTTTAGATAGGGGAAGGACTGTGGGAGAATTTGAAAAGAAAGATGTATCATTGGAAGAGCTTGTTGATAAATTGTATCTTGTGGCAAGGACTGGGGAAATAAGTTAATAGGTAGCTACATATTATATCAGTCTCTCATTTGCCCGAGAGCTTTTTTCGGTGTTTAACCATAAAAAACTAAAAAGGGAAAAAAATAAAAACGCTAAACCGCTATCTCAAGCTAAGTGAATTTAAATTGCAGTGGAGTATATTTGCAGTTCTGGCAGCACTATTTACGTTATTTATTATTGGATGTCCCAGGACTTTTCTCGCTCCCGATATTTACTATTCTCTCATGTCCACCATTCCCCTTATGGCTATCCTGGCTTTAGCTTTGACACCGGTAATTATTTGTAAAGAGATAGATCTTTCCTTTCCTTCCATAATGGGATTTTCCGCATGGGTATTTCTGACCATATATGGCTTAACCGGAAATATTACCCTGGCTCTGGTGAGCTGTTTGATTACAGGTTTACTGGCAGGACTTTTAAATGGTATATTGGTAGTGAAAGTCGGTATTCCATCATTGATAGTAACTATAGGGACGATGTTTTTCTGGAGAGGACTGGTTATGGTTTGCAGCAAAGCAAGGGGAGGATCGCTCGTCCCTGCCAAAGGGACAATTTTATTTAAGAGTTTAGTAGGTAGAATAGGTGGTGTTGTCCCAGCTCAGGCGTTATGGGCTGTTGCAATAGCATTTCTTTTCTGGTTGATTTTGAATCGACATAAACTTGGCTCTCACATATATTTTACCGGAGATAATATAGAAAGTGCAAGAATGATGGGTATACCTGTAAATAGGGTTAAAATGCTGGTCTTTGCGCAATTGGGATTCTTTGCTGCTTTTGCTGGGATAGTGGCTTCCTTTGAAATGTTATATTATTGGCCCACGATGGGAGGAGGATATCTTCTCAAAACGATGGCCTCAGTTTTCCTGGGAGGGACCTCAGTTTTTGGGGGGATGGGAACTATTTTTGGAACCTTCATTGGATGTATGATTATAGGATCTTTAGAGACTGGAATTATCAGCATAGGACTTACCGGATTTTGGACCCAGTTTATTTATGGTTTGGTCATAGTTATTTCCGTTTGCATTCATTCGATTTTGAGGAAAAAGGGCCTACCTGTTTGACCACTATAATAGTCATTGGAGCTGAGGTTTGGGTCATCGTTACTGTTCCTGTAATTTACGCAATTCCCACCCTGCTGTCCTCGCTTTTGTCCACAGATACTTAGTACCAGGACTGACGGCAGGAGCTATCAAGTAATATCAGTAAATTAGCTAGCCTGATGAGGTCCCAGGAAAACGCATCGTAAATATCTCAAGGCCTGCTTATTGTTGTTTTACCTCTTTCTTAATGAACGTCCGTCCTAACCAAAATTCGGACACTCAAGAAGAAAGAGTCTATTTCTAGCCCCGGTGGGCCGGAGAGATAGGAGAAGGAGAAATATGAAATGACCAAGAGATTCGAAGGCGAGGTAGCTATCGTAACCGGAGGTTCAAGAGGAATTGGAGCAGCTATTTGCGAGAAATTAGCTGAGGAAGGCGCACAAATAGTGGTAAACTATGTAAAAAACGCGAAAGCTGCTGAGACTATAGTTAACAAGATAAGGGAGAAACGGGGAGACGCATTTAGTTTTGGCGGTGATGTTTCTGACTTCTCACAAGTAGAGCACATGGTGCAAGAAACTGTGGAGAAATATGGCAGGATCGACATATTGGTCAATAATGCTGGAGTATTTCCTCATGCATTTGTGGAAGAAACTACTCCTGAGGAGTGGAAAAAAGCTATTGATATAAATTTGGTAGGCACTTTCAATTGCTGCAGAGCTGTTATTCCGTACTTGAAAAGGCAAAGGAGAGGCAAGATCATCAACTGTTCTACGATCTCGGCTAATCTTCCTGATGTAGGAATAAGTGCTTATGCAGCCGCAAAAGCAGGGATAAATAACTTTACCAGGGTTCTCGCAGCGGAACTGGCTCCTTATAACATAACGGTTAACGCATACGCTCCCGGCATTATCGAGACCGATATGGTCAGAGATATGATACGAGAGCGAGGAGGTAAACAATTAGGCCAGATTGTTCTCAGAAGATTTGGAAAACCTGAGGAAGTTGCAGATCTGGTAGCTTTTCTTGCCTCTAAAAAATCCGATTATATCACCGGTGTAACAATTCCTATAGATGGAGGTATGTTCATTGTCCAGAATCCCTGGAGAGTAAGGGAGATTTCGGGACATAATCGACCTTCTTAGCCGACCTTCACCATTCTCGCTTATTTTCCCGCCTATCAGATGAAAGCAAGGTCCCCTGGTTTAGAGAAGATGCTCGATGCGTACGGGGCGGCAAAGCTAGCCGGCCTTGAGAATATGAGACTGGGCAATATTGGCATTTTTGCTAAGACGGACCAGGATTTTGTCAGACTAGAAGAGGAAATAGGAAAATTTTGAACTTTTCGGAGTTGAAAAGAAAAGATGTGGCCTAAGGACCACCGGAGGGTAAGAAAATAAAATAGCCATAATGTCCAGAAATTTTACATCTGCTGCACATTATGCTAAATTAGAAAGGTGTTCTGGGGCCATTAAGTGTTTAAAATGATCATTCCTCTAATGCGCCTGTAGCTCAGGAGGATAGAGCAGCGGTTTCCTAAACCGCGGGTCGCGGGTTCGAGTCCTGCCAGGCGCGCCAGCAATCCCTTTATTGAAGAGGGTTTCAGTCTGCAATCCTTCCGTCACTTCTCAAGTTTCCCCCTTTTGTGACCAATTTGTGACCATCCTTATCATTGCGGGTGCAAATAAAAAGAGCGGACACATCATATCGAGCACAAGATTGACAAGGGCTGAGATCTGGCCCTTTCGTTGCACTGTTCTGAGGAGCAACACAAAACCAGTCTTTGGATCCTGTGCTCTTACCAAATTATTTCCAATTCAGCTTTTTGGTAAAGACGCCACGGAATTTTTGGGAAATCCGAGAAAGGGTGACATAATTGCTTTGCATTAACGTAAAAGAAAGGACTACTTGCAAAGTGAGCTGAAGCAAGTTTACTAATTGAAGAATGGCAGAAGGAATACAATCAAGTAAGACCTCACAGTGCCCTAAGCTAGCGGTCACCTGTTCCCGAGGCCATCGTTCCGTTGACTCTAACTTAACAAGTGGTACAATTAATGGGGGCAGGTCAGTGACTAATGATTTTTTCCTGACCTCCCAAGCGGATCTGAGGCTAACGCATCCTGGTCATTTCCTCAATGTCCTCCCCGCATTCCGGCCTCGGCCGAGATGTCACAATAGGGGGGACCACACAAAACATAGGATTCACTGTCAAGACAGCTTTGACTAGTTGACATGCGACCGATAATTTCTTAGAATAACTCAACAATGGATTGCGGTGGCAATTCCACCTATCTCTACCGACTGGTTCCACGCAACGCCACGACGTACGCCGGACTGAAAATGCAAAGAAGCCAAACCCCAGAAGTAAGTCCAGAAGCCGGAAATACACTCCAGACAGCTCATTCAGCTGATTCTCTATTCCCACTCGTTTGTACCATTTCATACGATTTCTTATCTCTCATGGACACTTTTTGGACACTGGATGAGGGTCAAAACAAGGAAGGTGCAGAGAAACAACGATTCAGGCTCTTCTTGCTCCGGACAACCGCTGGTGTTACCATAGTCTTGAAATTTCTACCGAACATATGGGGACTCCGGGCTACGTTTTCCCAGGGCTAGTATGACGAAGAGCCTACCGAAGGTTGAAAAAGCGCATCATCTAGTAAGGGAATCCGTAGGTAGCGCTACCAAAAAATCCTTGTATGCCCACTCAGTACCTGATAATACATGTTTCGTCTGTATCCTCTGAATCTGACAAAAAGCGAACTTCGGACGTAAGTCATTTCCGGTGTGATGGCATAGGAGCAAAGGGTATTTGCCGTGAAGACTTGGCGTCAAGAGCATGCGAACAATGCAGGAATGAAGTCTCACAGCAGGTTCTCACTTATTTCAGTCTGAGGAGGCAATGGTGACGGTGGCAGCGTACCTTGTTGCCTTAATGGTATTGCTCCAAGTCCTGGGTGTGGGGCGAACAAAAGCTGAGAACTACTATAGGAGTGCCTCGGCTAAGCTCGGAAAAGCCGATCATGAAGGGGCAATTGCAGATTATACCAAGGCGATAGAACTCAAGCCAGACTACCATGCTGCGTACAATAATAGGGGGGTTGCCAGGTATCGTATGGGCGATTATGAAGAGGCAATTGCAGATTGGACCAAGGCGATAGAACTCAAGCCAGACTTTACTCTTGGTCATAACAACCGGGGGGCTGGTTATGAGAGGATGGGGAAGTTCGAGCAGGCCATAGAAGACTATCGTAAGAGCTTAGCTATTGACCCAGATAATTCAACAGCCAGAAACAATCTGAGCAACCTCTTTGCTGTGTTGAATGGTAATCCAGAGTTTGTCAAGAGGATTCAGATGATGCTCTCCGGCGGTGGCTATTACCGTGGGGATATCGATGGAGCCATTGGTAGGGAGACTGGGCTGGCACTGGTAGCGTTTCAGATGGACTCCAAGCTCGAGATGAGCGGAGAGATTAACAACGAGACCCATGAGCTACTTGCCAAATCCTACCGGGATGTCGTTACGCAAACCAGTACCGCCCCCCTTGAGGAAGGTGAGTTTAGGGTCAATTCTCCCAGAGAAGATGCCCATGAAACTACGCAGTCTTCGATTCATCTTGATGCTGTATTCAAAGGTAATACGGAAATTGAGCTCATAGTGGTCAAGGTTAACGACCAAAAGGTAAAGGGTATGCAGGAGCCTGACTACAACCCCGGGCGTACTTCAGCCAACATTGATTGTATGGTTCCGCTTTCAAGAGGCAACAACCTCATTACCTTGATTGCATTTACGGAGCATGGAGATGTCGTCAAGAAGAAGATAACCGTTATTCACAATCCGAAAGAGGAAAAAAGGGCAGGCAAGAAGTGGGCAGTGATTATTGGTGTTGAGGACTATGAAGACGTGAATATACAGGACCTAGACTTTGCCGTGGATGATGCGGAAGAGTTTACCCAGATGCTGATTGACGAAGGGGAGTTCCTACCAAATCAGATTGTTGTTTTGACTGATAAGCGGGAGAAAAACCTTGGGGGAGTTAGGAGGGCAACACCCACCTATGAAAACATCAGCAGGGCATTATTTACCGATTTGCGCAAAAAGACCCGCACAGAGGATTCTGTTATCATCTATTATAGTGGACATGGTGCCCTGGTTCCTGACCCGACATCCCCCTCCGGACTGACAGCTTACTTAGTTCCGGTAGATTTTGAACACGAAGCTCCCGAGGTGAGGGGGATTAAGATGGAAGAGATAAAACGCTTAGCCTATCTTGCGCCCGAGAGAATGTTCCTTATCATCGACTCCTGCTACAGTGGTGGAGGAAAATCAGTTTCATTGATGCCAGGTAAGATTAGGACAATGCAAGGTGAAATAACAAGAGGGTTTGCGGACGTAGGAAGAGGAAGAGTGTTGTTTGCTTCAAGTGAAGACCATCAGGTCTCTCTTGAATCAGAAGAAATGGAGCACGGTATCTTCACCTATTTCTTGATAGAGGTCCTGGACAAGGGAGAAAGACGGCTGTCAGAGGTCAACAAGCATGTTTATCCAAAGGTAGTGGAGTATACCCGGGGTGCCCAGGAGCCCAATCTGGACATAGGAGAGCAAAAAGGGGATATCCTTCTCTATTGAGGTCAAAATAGACGGTACAGAGATGACAAAGAGCAAGAGGAAAAGCGGAGGTGGATTTCTTGGATGGCTTGAAAGGCAGTTAAAAAAGCTTGTGGTCCTTGCAATTATTGGTGTTGTTGCTGTTGTTTTGACCATCTTTCAAAATGAACTGCGCACTATGATTGAGGAAGGTCTCCTTTATGGGACAGTGGAAATCATAACAGATGATGAAAATCTCAAGAGACATGGTGAGGTGATTATTCTTGACGGAAGTCAGACGTCTGTCTGTTCTTTTCTTCTGAATACTCAGTTGTCCGTTAGACTATCACACGGGTACTATACCATTCGAGTCTTCTATCCCAGCACCGATCCTTCGAAAGAAATGGTCTTTGAGGAACCTTTTGAATTAAAGCGACGGGGACATAAACAGGTATTCCCTATTCTGAGACTACCCAATACAGTCTCAGTAAAGTTGGGAGTTTCCAAAGAAACATTTGTTCCAGAGGAACAGATCTCCTTCACGATTGATAGTAGCAAAGACGGCTATGTATGGCTGTTTTCTCCTGACAATAGCGGCAATCCCAGTCAATTTTTTCCTAACAGAGACCTTTCCGATAATCGTATTGAAGCAGGCGAAACATACAATGTTCCTTCCTGCAAGGACGACTCTTTTACTTTAACGACGCGAAGTACGCCCGGAGAGGAGACAATTGTATGTATCATCACTGAATCCAATGACCAACATTTTGCCCTGTCCTGTTTGAAGAAGATAGTCCCCTATGTCTCGGTGAAGATAACTGTGACTCGTGAAGCGGTGTGGGGGTACGACAAGAAGACAATAAGGATAGAGTGAAAAGCATAGGGTGTATGTGGTTTCTCGGCTAGGAACGATACTTCTCGTGGGAGGGGTTCGTAACGTTAGCGGAAATTGCCATGAACTTGGCAACTAGTTTGGTTGCAGGCGACCTGCCCCCATTAATAGTACCACTTGTTAAGTTAGAGTCAACGGAACGATGGCCTCGGGAGCATGTGGTTGGTAGTTCAAGGCACTATGCGGCCTCACTTGATTGTATTCCTTCTGCCATTCTTCAATTAGTAAACTTGCTTCAGCTCACTTTGTTGATCTCCCCCTTTTGTGACCAAATTGTGACTAGTCTTTCACACAAAATATCCAGAGCTGCCTTTTTGTGTTCTGGAGAAAGATGGGCATATCTTAGAGTCATCTCGAAACTCTTGTGACCCAGAAGTTCCTGAACTGTTTTCAAGTCTACTCCCGCCATTACAAGATGAGAAGCGAATGTATGCCTCAAATCATGAAATCTAAAATCAACTATTCCGGCTCTCTTTCTTGCCCCTTCAAAAGCTTTTCTAACATTTCCATACCGCTCGCCACTTTTCTTGCAGAAAACCCAGGGGCTATCGGAAGTTCTTCTTATAGCCAGTAAAGTTCTATAAACAATATCATTCATCGGAATTTCTCGTCTTTCATTATTTTTTGTATCCAATATATAGATTATCCTGCTTCGGAAGTCTAAATCTTCCCATCTTAAATTGAGTATCTCCTCCTTCCGCATGCCCGTATTCAATGCCACTGTTACTATTGGTTTAAGGTGTTCAGCACAAGCATCATGAAGTCTTCTTATTTCTTTTTCATCGAGATATCTAAGTCGTGTATTTCTCTCTCGTAGAAGTTTAACTTTCTTCCCCGGATTCTCCTTCGCTATTCCCCATTCGATAGCTTTGGTAAAGATGTGCTTAAGGCAGCCTATTTCTCTATTCACAGTTGCATTGCTCACTTGACCCTGGCGTCCTCTCTTATATTTCTCCATATCGAGAGGGGTTATTTCATGTAGGTATTTTCCTCCAAAGAAAGGCTTAAGATTGTTAATGCTTGTCGCATCTCTTCTGCTTGATTTTTTATTTGGCTTTGAATAGTTCTCAAGATAAAGGTCGGTCATTCTTTCAAATCTGATTTCCTCATATTTTTCAACCTCAAGAAATCTATTTTCGGCAACTTGCACCAGTTTCTTCTTTAATACTGTTTCAGCTTGTCGTTTGCTGGGTCCAATTTTTTCTCTTCTTCGCTTATAACCAGCGTAGTAATCTATGTACCAGATTGTTCCTCTTTTGTAGACACCCATCTTTTTCCTCTTATCTGCTTAGCTGGGAGGATCAGATTCAGTAAAATCGCCGGAAATCAGCGGTTTATCTTTTCTATAAAGGATTCAGCCATAAACTTCTTAATTTTCTTCTCCGAATAGCCCCTCTCGTTTCTAAGGTACTCAGCGATCCTTTCAAGGGCCTCTTTTTTGTTGTGTGCCTTCGGATACAATCTGCCGGGATCCCTTGCAGGGACTACTGCATCCTTTTCAAAAGTATACATAAGGCTCCTCCCTACAGGTTCTTTTCTTCTACGGTATTTCCCTCAATCCATTTTTCAATTCTTCTCGGGTCAAACCGCACCAGTCTTCCCACTTTGACATAAGGAATCTTCTTCTGGTTAATCCAGGAATAGAGTGTAAAAACGCTTAAACCTGTTAACTCTGAGAGTTGTTTCACGTTTATAAGGAGTTTGTCCATTCCCTTTCCTTTCAGCCAATGTCAGAGCCTTTTGCGAGCTCCTGGGGTTGACAATGGCGAATATTTGATTAGACTATAACTAGATATTAAGAGTAGAAGATATTTTACTCTTATATGCATATTATACACGAAAATAAGTTTTTGTCAAGGGGTGTGGGTATTTTACCCTCAAACAGAGGAAAGGGGATGGCTGTGGATAAAAAGGAAATAGGTAAGAGAATCAAGAAAATACGCGTCATCGATTTGGACATGAACCAAGATGCGTTTGCAGGAAAACTGGCAATAACTCAATCAACAGTGAGTAGATATGAAAAGGGTGAAGTAATCCCCCCAGGGGATATTCTTCTAAAAATTGCCAAACTAGGAAAGACGACTATGGAGAATATTTTGGAGGGAGAGGAAGGCTAACAACTCGAGGTTTTGCCTAGAGTCACGCATAAACAAAATAGTTCAGGTATAAACAGCTATGCAAAATTCGAATCTCATTATTTTAGCAAATACTAGAGTATCATTATAACTTAAAGATTTCTCAAAGAAGGACTACAATGGCTTCTAGTAAACGTGACAGAAAATATATGAAAATAGCGGTGGGTGAGATGCTAAAATCTCGTGCTGAGCATACAATCCGAATTGATCCTTTAGTAGGGGCCGTGTTAGTCGATCCAAGTGGAAAGGAATTAGGTAGAGCACATCGTGGTCATTTGAGAACTGGACATCATGCTGAATTTACGCTTCTTGAGAGAATGTCAAGTAACATGGATCTCACTGGTTCGACTTTGTACGTTACATTAGAACCTTGTATTATAAGAAATTTTCCAAAAGTTCCCTGTGCAAAACATATTGTCAACGCAAGGATAAAAAAAGTATTTGTCGGTATTCCAGATCCGAGTTATAAGATTATGGGAAAAGGTATCAATTTCTTACAAAAGAATCATATTGAGGTAGATTTTTTTGATTTGGATTTTGTGGAGCAAATTAGAAAGGCCAATAAAGACTTTATAGAACAGCATGAGAATGAAGAAGAAAAGTTCTCCGAGATTGCAGAAGAATTTGAAGGTATTTCTGATAAAACTAATGAACCTGTACGAACCGCTTCTCTTAAAGATCTATCATATGAAGAAATAAGACGTTATTTAGAGGTTAGGGGAAAAGAACATAAAATACCTTCAGAGGAATTGTGGAATTATTTAACAAAACTTGGTTTTCTTTATAGGGATCATCCAAGTGAAGGTTTATTTCCAACTGTTGCTGCCATTCTTCTTTTTGGCAACGATCCAGTGGACTTCTTAGTACAAAGCAAAGTTTTAGTGGAAGCTCATAAAGGCGATAAAATCACAACTGAAGATTTTTCTGGTCCTTTATTACAAATATTGAACAAAGTAGAAGATTTTTTTAAACAAAATGTCAGGTCTATTACCGAAATAAAAGGATTTAATAGAGAAAAAAATCTTGAGTTTCCTCTCGAAGCTCTCAGAGAAGCTGTTGTTAATGCAATAGTTCATAGAGATTATAGTGAAGGAGCAAGAGTCCACATTAAAGCATTTGAGAACAAAGTGATAGTTCGAAGCCCGGGCCTTCCGCCAAAACCTTTAACACTAGAGAAAATGCGATCTTTTGAAGCACCTCCCTACAGTCGTAATCCATTACTGGCAATAACATTTCATTACTTCGAAAAGATGGAAGAAAGAGGTGCCGGTTTAGAAAAAATGCGAAAACTTATGGTAGATAATGGATTATCGCCTCCAAGGTTCGACTTTGATAGTGGGTATGTTGTCGTCACATTCTTTGGCAGTGATATATCCGGGGATCTTATTCGTATTTCCGAAGAATTAATGATAAAATTAAATGATACTGAATTGAAAATTGTGGAATTTGTAAAAAAGAATAAACGAGTTACAAGCTCAGACATTAGGAAGATCCTAGGCATCACAAGAGAAACAGCCAATCAACATTTAAAAAAGCTTATTGAGGAGGGAATTATCGAAAAACGAGGAGCCGGCCCTTCTACATACTATGTATTCTGGGGCTCATGATCTTTTTAGCTCATTATCAATTCACAATTCAACCCTCATCAATGAATCGTCAGGTAATCGTCAGGTAATCGTCAGGTAATTAATTTTAAATATAGGCTTTGCTTTCTGATAGAGCATTGCAGACACTAAGGAAGTACTGGGAAGAATATAGACCCAAAAATGTTTGTCCTCAGACCAGAACAAAAAAAGACATATAACAGCGCGAACTACTGAGAAGATATTTTCAAATGTTTGTAGAGCAGTAAAAATACTAAAATCAGTGTCACTTCACAGTCTTAGACATCGTCTTGCAACACATGTCCTTGAAAGCCGAACAGGTCTGCGCTATATTCAGGAGATTTGAGGGTATAAGAGTAGTAAGATCACCGAAATATATACTCATTTTAGCGATGAAGACATAGGCAAAGTTAAGAGTTCATTGGATAAATTATATGTAAACCAGAAAAGAGGGTGAAGTAGTAGTTCAGCCAAAGATGGCATATCCGAACTCGGTTTGCAATATAGTATAGAAAATTACTTGATATATATGGAATTCCAGATATTCAGATATATTCTTTAATATACAGAATTCTGTATATTAATATGTCATGTTTGCTGACCCGGAAGAAACACAGTATATCCTATCAGTTTAAAGGGACTAGTTCAAAAATGAACAGAAGAAGAACAGATGGAGATGAAACTTGGAACAGGCTTCTGAGTTGGACGAAAGGCCAAAAGCCTAGTGAAAGGCTTGCATCTCACATTTTAAGAGCCGATGGATACAAGTCTATAGATCCTTCACATCCATTAGGAGGGCAGGATGGGCTAAAGGACTTAATAACTATAAAAGACAATATTAAATGGATCGGAGCTGCGTATTTTCCAAGAGGCCAAAAGAGTTCTTCCGAAATCAAGGATAAGTTCACAAATGATTTAAAAGGAATTAAGAAAAATAAAGTAAGTGGGATGACGTTCGTTACCAACCAAGAGTTAAGTCTCGGGGAAAGAAGAGAATTAAAGAAGCTCGGAAAGCCAAATACGATTGAAATATACCACTTGGAACGAATAGCAAATATACTCGATACGCCAGAAAACTACGGAATTCGTCTTGAGTTTTTGGATATTGAATTAACAAAAGAGGAACAATTATCATTTTTCGCAACAAGAGATCAGAAATTGTTTCAATTAACTGAAAAACTTGAAATGCTAATGACCGATTATAATGTATTTAAAAGATCTTTTAAATATGACGAGAGTGCTGAGATTTTTAAAGAAAGAACTGAAGAGGAAATATATTCCATAATTGATGAGTTCACAGATAAAATTTGGTACGACAGGCACCAAATGTTGAAACGCAGAGTTGAAAATAAACAGATAAAAGTAGATCCTGAAATTTGGGAAGGTGCTCTTAAAGCAGCAGAAATGGTTGAAGAAAAATACGGGATTGAAAATCTTGGCCCACATAGTGATTTTGAATGGGGAATACTCAATGGCAAGCTTTCTGCTCTTCGGTGGGTTGTTGGTCTCGAGTGGGATATGCTAGATACATAAGAAAACATAATAATATCTTGGGCAGAATAAATAAATGACAAACGCACAAAATTTAATCACTAATATTGGCAATTACTACAATCAATCACTGAAAGTATTGAATGAATTTGGCGGGCCATCAATTTACTTTCATGTCCAGTGTATCAAGGAACAACATACGTTATTTCTTTCTAATCGGCATATCGAGCTTATCTATGCAACTTTGGCTTCTTGGGGTATGCATCGGATGGGTGATCCAAAAACTACCCAGACGAAACTTCATGAATTTAAGGAATTTAAGGCTTCAATTATTTGCTCTAAGAGTGTGCTTCGGGAGCTAACCGAAATTGAATATACTGACATTGATGAAAATGATTATTTGTCCCTAATTCAAGGTTTGAAGGGAGTCTATTCAAAATTAATGGTTTCCATTTCTAACGCGACAATTGTTGGGCACTCGAAAACGTTAGCACATATACTTCCAAATCTAATCCCACCTATTGATAGGCAACACACCATTCGCTTTTTTACTCAGGATAAAAGCGAATTCTTTTATAGAAATGGAAAATACCGTTTAGTTCAGGTTCCAAACGGGTTGGATGCCCAATTTGATTTATTCGCAGAAATTTGTCTAAAAATGAAGAAGTTATTTGAACAAGCAGATAGAAAAATGTTCACACTAAATCCTGATACATTTAATACATCTTACCCCAAAATTATGGATAATCTAATTATGGCATTTGTTAAAAGCGTGCAAAAGCCAAAGACATAAACTGCTAACAAGGCGCGCTGCGCCTGACCTCCATTATGCTGCGCTCCATGGCAGCAGGTGAGCTTGGACGGTATGCTTTATCTATAGCAAAGAATATCTGAAATAGTTCGGATAAAACCCAAAATAGGAAGGATATACGAACCTGTTCAGAAATAACTAAGTTTAAGCGTAATTGCGTGGTAATAACAACAGAGGATTGATCGCATGACGGCAAAAAGAGCAATGCAAAAGCAAAAAAGGTGGTGGGAGACTACAACTGCATTTATCTCTGCTGTATCAGGATTAATAATTGCTATTACAGGATTGATTGTTCTCTTTTATAAGCCTACCCCGTCTACTCCTCCTCAACCCCCCTATGTACCAGGAGGATAAGGAAAACCTATTGAGAAATGGCGGATTTGAAGAGGACTTAGAGTTTTGGGGCACAGGCTACTACGAGACCGACGTTTATAAAGGGAGTCTAGGCATATTTTGGGCGTCAAGAGTTGGGATAGCGATAGAAGCAATCAAGACTGCGGATGTTAGGGGTGAGATTGATTCAGACATTCGAAAATCTGGCGTGAAATCGTTTAAGATTACTAATAATTCGCCTTTAGAGGCACACATTTATGATAGCATGAGCCAGAGAATTACCGGGCTAATAGAAAACACTGATTACATAGCGTCATTCTGGGCGAAAACAGAAAGAGCGGGTAGAGGAACATTTGAGGTTACTACTGATTTAAAATGGCTTAAACGAAAACATATGGAAGCTGGCACCTATGATTGGAAACAGTTCTCACATGTATTCAATACTGGCGACAACACATTTATAGACTTTCGCATTATTTCCGAAGAGCCTGGAACAGTTTGGGTTGATGACATGAGCTTTAAGAGATATTTTCCAGCCAAATAAAATGATCGGCTGGAACAATGGTAGGGATGGGGTCTAAATCTTTGATATTGACAAATAAAAAGAAAGCATAACAATACCATGCACTTGACCGCTTTTACGCTACACTCGTTCCTCGCTCCGCTCCAAAGCGGCAAGCGATGGTTGGCGTTAGGTGCTTAATGAAATGTAAAATTGTTGCGGCAATTCCTTTTGGGGTGAAATGAATATCAAAATACTTATCGATGATTTTGCATATAGCCTATCACAAGATGCTGGTGTAATTTTCGTTGGATCAGGCATTTCTGCTCCTTCTGGACTTCCGACTTGGTCAGATTTACTAAAGCCTCTCGCAGGCTCATTGGGAATTGATCTAAAGCCTTATGATGATCTCCCAACTATAACCCAATTTGTAATTAACGCTAATGGAAATAATCGCGGCCCGTTAATACATGCTATCAAAAAAGAACGCTTAATCAAGAATTTACCGCTTAACTTATATCATGAATCCTTGCAGAAGACGAAAATAAAAACAATTTGGACAACTAACTTCGACACGCTTTTAGAAGATACTTTTAGAGGCTTTATCCAAGATGTTAAAACCCATGATGATGCGATTTCAAGAAGCGTTTCGAGTCATCAAATAGAAATCATTAAGGTTCATGGCTGTATAGCAACGAGTCCGCATAAAGATTTGGTTGTTTCATTAGAAGATTATGAAGATTTTTTCATTAATCGCCCTGCAACCGCAGAAAGACTTAGAAGTGATTTATTAAGAAATAGCTTTCTATTCATTGGATACAGCTACGGCGATCCAAATATTAGAAATATTATTGTTGAAGCAAGGCGTCTCGCAAATCAAGCAACTAGACAACATTATATGATTCAGAAAACAGAAAAAGATCCTGAGTTATCGATTCGCCAGCAAAATTGGGTTTTAGATCTTCGCCGTGTGGGGATCTCTTGCGTACTTATTAACGATTACGATGAATTAGATTTCGCCTTGCGAACAATAGCGCTTAAATCGAGAGGGAAGACTTTATTCGTTACAGGAGGTCACGAACTTGATCTTTCTAATGCAGCTGATTTTGAGCGAGCTCTTGCAGCGATACCAGACCTTATCCTTCTTGACGGACAATCAGAGGGAGTAAGCCGTTCAATTATCTCGTCATTCACTGAAGAATGCTTGAGGACAAGGCAAGATGTTCGTTCGCGTATAAGGCTTTTTCCTAATCCATATGCAATAAAGTCTGAGTTTAATAATGATCCTCGACTTTTGCCTGAACTAAAGAAGTGGCGTACACCCTTACTGCGGGAAACTCAAATAATGGTTATTTTTCCCGGTAGCATGGGAACAGAGGCGGAGTTCGAAATCGCTCGCAATATGGGTTGTGATATTATTCCAGTACCATTGGCTGAAGGTGATTTTCCATCCGAATTAATAAAGGATGATCATATTAAAAAAAACTTGGATACAAAAATTCCGGGTTATATTGAGTCAGCCAGAGACTTTAAAGTTACTCCGGAAATTTTTAAAAGGAGTATCATGGAGATATTAGGTCAATGAAAACGTCCATTGGTAATAACGTTAAGTTAAGACGGAAATCATCACCTCCATTAACAGTTGGACGTGGACAACCAACTAGAATCAATTCACTTTTAGGAATATCTATTCCATCAAAGGGTTATGAAGAGTACCATAAGCTTGAAGTCCTTCAGGAATTAGGTGAGGAACGTCCTGATATTGTCACTGATCTAAGCATAATAAAGAAACCTAAAGGCAAACGCTTGTGGGAACGAATTATTGACCGAACACCATTCGTGGCAGCTACTGTGCCAATATATCTAACCGAACGGAAAAATGGGACAATTAATCCTAGTGAACTTCTTGATATTGCTACGGAGCATATGGAATCGGGCGTTGGACTTATTACAATTCATCCTACAGCAACGGAAGAACTCGTTAAACTATCGTCAAATAGACTAATACCTTGCACTTCTAGAAGTGGAGGGCTTGTAATTGCAGATTTAGTAGCCCGGAATATGCTGGAAGAAAATATATACATAAAAATCTTTGATGATTTACTAACCATTGCTAAGCTAACAGGTACTGTTATTAGTGTTGGCACAACTTTCAGACCAGCCTGCATATATGATGCTCTAGATACTGTTCATATTAAAGAGATTGAAGTTCAAGCGAAGTTTGGTCTGAAAATAAAAGCTGCTGGCGTAGATGCAATAATTGAAGGTCCTGGTCATTGCAGGCCTACTGATATTCGAAAAGTTGCGGCTTTATTATTGAAAGCAGAGATGCCTGTGATGGCTTTAGGGCCGTTGCCCTTGGATAGCGCAATTGGCCAAGATCATATAGCTGGTACGATTGGCGCGACTTTGCTTGGACTTGAAGGGTGTGCTGACATTCTGGCTATAGTCACTAGAGAGGAGCACACTGGGGGAGTTCCATCTGCTGGCTCTACTATAGAAGCTATAAAGGCTGCAAAAATAGCCTGCAAAGTTATTGATTTAGAAATTCTCAATAACGACCAAAACGAGTATAGAATTTGCAAATCGCGTGCAATTTCTAAGAGTTGTATTGTGGGCAAAGGATCACCAGGATGTTTGCGATGCAATTCCCAGTGCCCTCTAAGAATCAATGAATTGGTCTTCACCCAACATCCGCATGCACAAGGACGCTCGTAAATCGCGCCTGTTATGCCTGACGTTAGGTGTTTTAATGCATCTGGGAAAGGTATTTGGCTAAGATGGATGACTAACGAAGGCGACTCGTTATCTTATCGACCAGTCGATCGTTCTTATGATTCAGAAATCAATAGAATGGAAGAGTTTCAAGATAAGTCATTACAATCAAACGAACTTAGTACAAACGACTATCGGCTTGCGGTTGAATTAATAGAGGGGCAAAGGGCTGAAATTGTAGGAATAGCAACGATCAATATGGATGATAATGATACCACAAGGAAGTTGAAGCAACATTATAAATGCTGCTCTGTATTAAAGATTGAATAGACATGTGGTGGAGATCAGCCTAACTTCTTGGCGGAGCGGAGACCACCAGCTGCGTGAAGATTATGGAAGGGAGTTCTGTGTGACTGCTTAGCTCGCGGCCGACAGAGCGGACCTCAGTCGTCCCAAGCAAGTTTGTGGCTCCCGGCACTTGTCCGGAAGCCTGTTAGGTGATTTCTAGAGTAACATTAACATGAAGGGGAGTTTATGGGCCATTATGATTTGGAAAAGCTCGGTTGGTTTAACTTTGAAAACTTAATCCGCTGTCTATTAAGAGAAATAGTAGGCAGTGGTCTGTCAGTATTTAGCGGGTCACGGGATCAAGGCCGCGATGCGACTTTTCGAGGCAGAGCATCTCGTTTTCCAAGCGACACTAAACAGTGGGAAGGAGACTGGATCATACAGGTAAAACACAGAGAATATAGTAGCCGTGGAGCGCAATGTGTGCGTAATGAGCTCAAGCGGACTGTATCAGATGAGATAGACAAGATTTTAAATAAACATAATTTTCGTTGTGACAACTACCTATTTGTCACCAATTGCCCCTTTACTAGCTCTGACAAGGATGAAGTTAAAAAAATTGCAAATGGTTTCAAACAGATAAAAAAATTCGCAATTCTAGCCGAAAAAGATATTGAAGACCTCTTAGACATTAACCCTAGGGTTGTTTCAGCATTTCCTCAAATACTTGGTTTAAGTCAGCTAAAGGAACTGACAAATTGGGGATTACACCAAAGGTCATATCAATATTTGAAATCTGCAGAAACTGAAATCTCGAAATTCGTAGCAACAAGCCCATATCTTAAAGCTTTTAATCTTCTTCACGCACGCCACTTTTGTGTACTGACTGGCCCGCCTAAGATGGGAAAGACCTGCACCGCCTACGCATTATCGGCGGCCTTTTCCACCTTGGGATTTGAAATATATGAATTACGAAACCAGTGTAACTTCTACGATGCATTCACCCTAGAGGAAAAACAATTGTTCATATGTGATGATGTTTTCGGAGATATTGTGCTTAACGCCTCCCTGAGGGACGATTGGACAAGGGGTTTCGTAAGACTGTTGGGAAGTTTAGGTACCACTCACAAGTTGGTGTGGACCGCGAGAGAGTATATTCTCAAGGAAGCTCTCGGGTCCTCTAGATTAAAAGAGGAATGTCCCAACATTCTGGAGAAGGACACTGTAACCGTGGCTGTAGATCGCTTATCTCGGCTGGAAAAGGCGATGATTTTATACAATCATGCCAAAGATGGAAACTTGCCCCCCGGTGTTGTTAATTTCCTTAAGAGCGATGCATGTGTGAAGATCGTCGACCACGAATGTTTTTCCCCTGAGTCTATTCGCCAACTCTGCACAGGGCGTCTCGTGGATTTCAGCAAACAGACGGCAGGCAACCAGGAGAATCTACTTAAGAAAGTGGAAGATTTTCTCTCTGAACCAGGTGAAGCATGGAAGGTTGCATATTCATCCGCCCCTCAATACGAGCAGTTTTTATGTTCTGAAGTAATGACTGCTGGCGGCAGTATAGACTTCGGTCAGTTAAAAGCCAACTACGAAAAAACGATTTCTTCGATAGAGGGCTATAAGCCCCCTTTCAATATCGCCATCTCAAACGTTATCGGTACCTTTCTTAAGTTGAAGTCTACATATTGGGGATCCAAGCAGGTACAATTTTACCATCCAAGTATGCGTGATCTTATGATAGAGATTTTTCAGTCTGATAAAACTCAGAGGAGTAACTATTTAAAACAACTGGAGCTAAAAGAAATCCCATCTATTATTAAAACTAGACGTAAAAGTGGGAAGGAAGATTCGACTCAACATAGAATTGAAATTGATAGGGATGATCTAAATCTAATTAAGGAGCGCTTAGCTCATAATCTTCTCCCGGAAGCATCGTTAGAGGATGTAGAGTCAGTATTGGCAGAAATAATTACGATACTTGGTGAAAATCGAGTCAGAGCAGAGGGAGGAAAGCTAAGAAACTCGGAAAACATTCCATCGATCTTATGGACTACACTTGATTTAACTATCTCTCATGCTTGCAATGCGTCTTTCCGGCAGTGCGATTTTCGCAAGAGATATATTTTTACGTGGAGAAGGCTTCTTGAAAATATGCGACTGCTACTTCCCTTAACACTATCACCTACTATTCCTTCATATCTGCCTGGACTCATAAAAGAGTTTGAAGATAAAGAGGATGTTGAGTTTTGGGGGTTAGTCGTCGCCGCACATTCGATAGCCCCGACTGTAGTTGAACAGGTTGTTAATTTTGAGGATCGTTCGAAGTGTAAGAATGCGCTTATCAATAGCGTTCGAGAAGCTCTAGAGGACGCCGATAGTTATGATTTAGAGGAAGATTACGATGATTCAAATTGTTGGCACGACGACTATGGGTCGTTAGCTGATGAATGCAAAGATTATGAATCCATTTTTCCGGATGATAAGCCTATTGAAAATTGGAGGGATGTGGAAGACACATTAGAGAACTTTCCTCGACTTGATCCTGAACCTGAGCCTGATGATTTTCCTTCGTACTCACCTAGCACCTCTGCATCTGAAGATATCAGAGCAATTTTTTCGGACCTTTAGGTTCTGCTATGATAGATGTCACCGAACCGAGCGCTGCACTGGCCGTGGATTCCGATGCCGCTTCACCCCCGCCAGTGAGCTTGATCGTCAGGCGTAGAAGTGTTTTCACGCCTGGATTGTTGCATGAAAAATCAGATAGAAAAAGGACCTTGGCGAATGTTTTTATCACATTCAAGTAAAGACAAAAATTCTATGAGAAAATTGGTAATCGATCTAAAGAAAAATTCTATATCAGTATCGTTTGGTGGGTGAGAGATTAAACCTGGTGATAGCCTTACTGGAAAGCTTGGAAGTGATATTCGATAACAATTGCTTCAAAAAGGAGAGTTTTGTGACCAATTTGTGACTATAATTGGCACAAATCGAGGCAAATTCAGCTTAATTGATAGGAACACAAAAAAGCTAGAAGTTAGTGTGGATCTGGGATTTGCTCATTTGGTGGGACCATCAGAGTCAGGGGGTTATTTGGTTTTCTAAACCGTATCTCGCGGATTTGAGTCCTGCTAGGCGCACCAGAGATTCTTCTTGAGATCGCCAAATTAGGAAAGACAACTATTGAGAAGATTTTGGAAGGGGGATAGAGAGAAATGTCAACATTCCCCGCGGAAGGCACAGTGTTCTTACCAGATACGGATAGAGAACTAGCTAGCGTAAGGTGCACAATATTCCTAAGGGAACTGAGCGAGAAACGTGGTTGAAGACCCTGATAGAAGAAAAACGGCGAAGCTGATGAAGTCAAGTTGAGGGAAAAGTCTTCGGAGATAGAGATTGAATCAAGTCATAGACTGGGAATACCGAGATCTGGAAAATTGGCTTAGAGATCCCTCTACTCAGGAAAGTTGGGATTATGAGTTTAAGTCGCAGATTCCGGATTCCAGAGATAAAAGTGGAAAAGATAGGTTAAGACACGAATTCTGTTCCTTTGCTAATTATAAGGGTGGTTTAATTTTTTTTGGTATATCCGATGATAAATTAATAAATGGATTGCCTTATGACTATAACTTCCAAACAAAACTAAGTGATATAGTAGGCAGGAGTATCTTTCCGCCGATTAGAAATTGGTCGTTATTTCACACAATCCAAGTCTCTAATAAAAAGAAATATGTTCACATAGTCCAGGTAAACGAAAGTTTTTATACTGATAAGCCTCATATGACAGACTGCTTGGTTTACATAAGGGAGAATGGCCGTTGCGAACCTATTGAAAATGGACTGGAGTTAAGAAGAATATTTCTCCTAGAAGATAATTTTTATCCAGAATATATCAGACCAGTCCAAGAGATACTTGGGCGATTAAAGAAGAGCTATGATGCACATTTGTCCCTTTTGGACACTATTATTCTTTATAATTTGCGATTATATCTAGAAGCTGGATGCATAGACGAAGCGCGAATACATGATTATCCGCGATTACTAAATCTTTTCCAGAAAATTGAGGTTTTGCTACCAAAAGTGAAAAAGTCATTCGGTGCCAGCATATCGGGAGATAAAGAGGAATATCGGGGCAATTATCTAGAGTTGTCTCGAACTATCGATGAGTTCTCCAATGAATTGAGTCGAATACTATGAGTAAACAAGGCCAACTCAACTATAAAGGAATAAATTTTCAGGCGTGGGGAGCAATGGCACTGTTTTTGCAATATCTCCGGGATCCAAGTTTCTCATACATCCAACTCGAAGCGCCAAAATTTGAGGATTTTAATCTAGCCTTCAATGATGGCCGAAAAATAATCTGTGAATCAAAAAATTGGAAACGCAACTTCAGTTTTTCGCACTTAAAGATGATTTTGCAGTCCGTGTTAAAAAAGAACATACTTCAAAAAAATGATGAGATACTCGTTATTTGCACAAAGTTAGACAGAATGTTAAAAGACAAGGTTCATCATATAAAATATTGGGGCAATTTTGTTGCTTCCAAATTCCAGAAAAGGGGATTTAAAAATACAGAAATTGCTATTTTGGATAGAGTCAGATTTTGGGAGATTCCAACAAGAAAAACCCATCTTGTTGTTTACTCTTTATTTAGTGAGCTATTAGATTTCTGGCTACCGCAAGATGAGTTAGAATGTAAAGCCGATAGTATTCTAGTCAAGAGAATTTATGAAGGATCCGCAAAAGGTGATATCTTTTATAGGTCGGATATATTATCTGAAATTGAGAGTATTAGAAAGAATGCAAGAAAATATAGCGGATACTTTGATAACGAACGAGTAGAAGTAGAAGATCAGCTCCAGAATCTTATCGCAGCAATAGAAAATAATAAATCTCCTATATGGGCTTCTCACCAGATTTCTGCGCTCTCTTCAAAACCAGATTTGGTTTTTTTTGTCCTCAAAAAGTTTGAAAGTCAACAAATTGACGACATTGAACAATGGAATGATTTATGGCAGCTTCATAAAGTCTATAGATTCTCGTTTAGTTTGTTTAAGATTTTCGAGAACAATCTACACACCAATAAGAATAGAAGATACATCCTTCAATTTATTAAAGATAATGTAGGTGAGATTAGAAGATTTTATCAGCATGATTATTTTGAAGTTGATGCTGTTAAGATCGTCAGTAAAATTATCGCTGAGGATAAAGAATTCCTTTCAGAAGCTTTTGCGATTGTTAAAAAATTAATCAATAGCCGCAAGGATGATATTTTTTATATCAAAACCAGAGAAAGTGATTTTTGGAAAAAGGAAAAAATATGCGAATTGCTAAAGAAGATATACGACAATGTTGATGATGGTCTTAAAAATAAAATATATGAGTTAATTATCAGCTCCTTTAATCTTATTGGAGATGAAGGAACTCACAGTCACTACACACCTAGAAAAATTTTTGAAATTCTGAGGAGCTGGCTAGATGTTAATTTTGAAGAAAATCTACCAGTTCTTACGAAGGTTTTGTCAGAGCAATACGATAAACACTACCAGTATTTCAGCAAAACTTTAAGATTTAAAGGCTGGGAACACTACGGCGGAACTACTTGTTTCTGGGGGAACCAATATGCAGTGAGTGACAGGCATTTTGTCACTTATACTCTAAAACCAGCTTTTTGGGATTACTATGAAAGAAACAAAATCAAAGCTTGGAAATTCATAGTAAATAATTGCGTTACCTCAACCGATAAGGTTAAAAAAAATCATCCAGATTTCCTTAACCGACCATCAATTTCTGTAATTTTAGAAGAATACAAAAGTAGAAGTGAGAAAATATCAGAGCAAGCCTTCAAAATCCTAAGGGAATTTATTTTATCCCGTAAAGGAATACCCCATAAATCTGATTTAATATATCAGGAACTTCGTGGCAATTTCCCAGATAAAAAAAAATGGCAATTAGTTAAAGTAAGTATTGATAAGTATAAAAATCCTTTTGTAGAACAAATTGTTTTGGGATTGGCTAAACACGGCGATGAAAGAGCAAAGAAAATATTAAGAAATTGGATTAAGAGTAAAGATTATTATCAAAAAGGAAGACTTTTTGAAGAAAATATAGTTATGATTATTTCTCAGTTTTTAGATGATTCATTTAAGGAAGGAATAGGAATGTTTAAGGATTTTATTGGCAGAGATTATTTCTTGAAGAAAATGGATTCTTTTGATGTCTTTGCTGTAGCAAGATTATTAAACAAAATTATAGAGAAAGACATCAAAACTGGATCAGAAATTCTTGAAACTTTGTCTCAAAAACCAAAATTGACTGATAATGAACAGATTTTATTGTGTAATGCTTTAGTTGGCGAAGGTGATTCAAAACAAGAGAATGAAAAGGTTCTAGTGAGAATCTACCAGACATTCTTAGATCCTTTCTTGAATAGTTTAGACAACGACATTAAAAAAATCGAAAGCAAAATTACTCGCTCGCAGTCAAGAGAAGCAATCGTGCAATTTGCAGACGTTTTAGCTAAACGCCAAAAAATCCCAGAGACAATGAGAATTGTGAAGGTATTTATTAACGATTCTGACCCTTGCACTCCAAAAAGAAAAGATCCCAAGGATCCTGAAGGAAAATATGATGAACACAAAGAAATTGAGCAGGGTAAAGATATTCATTCTATTACTACCGTTAGAGGCTGGTGCGCTTGGGTTTTAATGAATTGCGCTGTTTTGGATGGCCGGGACTACATTCCTGAAAATATTAATTTAACTGAAAAACTTACCAAAGATCAAAACTATTATGTCAAGCATATGGCCTGTTTTGCATTATCTCAATTAACTCAAAGTAGATTGACTGTTTTGCCGGAAAAAAGAGATGTCTTATTTCTTAATGACAATAAAAAGAAAGCATTGGAAATGTCAAAAAGAATAGAAAGAATTGCTTTTGATTTATTAAGGAATATTTCTAAATCGCCAATGAATGTGCGAAAAGTTTTAGGAAAAAGCATTTTGAAAGTGTTTAATCATATACGAGCGTTAAATGAAGATAATGCTTTAAAGCTTGTCAAGACACTTAAAGAATTTCCAGAAGAAGTTATTGCGGAAGCAGCGCTTCTATTCATCTATTTTGCTGAATTCAGAAGAAATAATTTTAAAGATTGGAAATGGAAAATGCCAGGGTTATATGATGATCTAGAAGATTTTGACAGTAAAGTATTCCAGCAGCTTTTAGAAAAAATTCTTAAAAAGAAAAATCCAAAAATCAATTCTCAATTTTCTTGGCGTTTCTACGAACTTATTGAAAAATCTGTCCCAGATAAATTAGAGGTAAAGAGTTTTTTAAAATATAACAAGGCATTCGAAATTTCTTATAAATATCTTGGTATTATATCTAATTACTACCATCAACAAACATTCAGCCATATTTACAGATTCATTGAAGATAATTTCGAAAAAAAGCCTAAAGAATGTTATCAACTTTGGAGAAAATGTTTAGGAAAAGAGAGAGTCGTAATCAAAAAGAAGATTCAAGAGGGTAAGGCAAAAGACATATATTATTGGCCTAACTATGAAAATGAAGAAATCCTAATAAAAGTTAAGGAAAAAAGTGGAGTTAAGGAATTTTTAGATTCTTTTGAATTCTTATTAGATTATCCAAAAGAAGTTATAATCGGTGATATCAATGAGGTGGTGAAAATTTTAGAGGAATTACCAAAGCGAAAGCGATATATAGAGCAAGTTAGCAGAATCTTTGACAAATTAATCGTCAGAAATCCAAGTTTTTATGATATTCGTAAAAAATGGAGAAAGAAATAGTAAACCGTCGGTTAGGGTGACCTTACCAGAAATTTCGGTGGTCAAGAACAAAAAACTTGTTATAATCAAGATAGCTAACAAACAATAAAGGTTAAGACTATGCCTATTTTCAAAATAAAAGGTTCAAAGCTTGGTCTTGTTAAAGAAAAACAAATTGACTTAGAGAAACATATTCAAAAACTAACTGAGGAAAATCTAGATACGATCTTTGGTTGGAAGTTTGTAGCTAGCGAATTTCAGATCAATAACTTTTTTATTGATACTCTTGCCTTTGATCCAGGAAGCAAGGCTTTTGTTATTATTGAATACAAGAAAGATAAAAGCTTTAGCGTGATAGACCAGGGTGTAGCTTATCTTTCACAAATGTTGGATAAACAGGCCAATTTTATCTTGGAATATAATGAAAGGCTGGAGAAAAATCTAAAGCGAAAAGATGTGGACTGGTCGCAGTCCCGAGTGGTTTTTATAGCCGATTCCTTTACCCGCTATCAGCAGAACGCTATCGGCTTTAAAGATTTACCTATTGAACTATGGGAGGTAAAACTTTTTGAGAACGGTTTAGTTTCTTATTCGCACCTCAAACCACCAACTGTTCGAGGTTCGATAAAGACATTAACCAAAAATAAGACAATTCAAAAGATAAGCAAGGAACTCATTTACCCTCTAAGCCATCACCTCGGCCGGATCAAAAAACCAAGAATTAAAGAACTTTTTGAGAAAATCAGTGAGGAAGTTCAAAATTTGGGCAAAGTAGAAGAAAATTCTCGCAAATATTTTGTAGGTTATTGGAAAGATAATGTTAAATTTCTTGAGGTTTTTCTTTCTCAAAATCACCTTACTCTTAGAGTTCGTATTCGAGGATATAAACTTGATAACCCAAAACACTTAGCTAAAGAATTAAATATCAAGGACGAGTATTGGAAAAAGATATACAAGGAGATCTACCTTAAGTCTTCAAATCAAATTCCAGATATTATGTATTTAATAAAACAGGCTTACGAGAAGGCTGAGTAGGATTAAAACCTACTATAATCAAAACTACCGGTATTACCGCAATACTCATCCGGAATAGAGGACTTTTCTTTTCGGAACTTTGCTATGAAGCACTTCCCTTGTAGAACCTTAAGGTTCTGGAATCTTCGCATCATATCCATTTTCTCCTTCTCCCCGGTCAATTATTATCTAACCAGGGATGAGTGTATCATATTTCGGTTACATTTCATATGGCAGAGCCAGTTACCGTGCGGTTAGATTTTAGGTGATTTAATTCGAATTCTTGCATAAGTGGTAGGTTCATATATAATAGTTAGGTGAATATTCCAGGCCAACGCTTAGTAGACGTTACGCGGCAATGACCGTCAGTTTGGATAGGAGTCAAAAGTATATTCAGGTGCTGTTACCGGGGGAGAGAGGATGGTGGTACATAACAAATTATCCCTAATCTTAACATTCGATCCCGATGGAGTTAGGCGGGAGTTTGAGCCCTCGTACAAAGACACTATATTTGGACAGAGCATCAAAGACATCTTTAAAGATAAGAAGGAATTTGCCAAACTTCTGGCGAGGGCCTTTGCAGAGATTCATGGAATCGACCCCTCTGGTCTAATAAATCTCCTAGCCTCACACTTGGTCAAAGAAAAAGAACGTGATAAGATGTTTCAAAAACAACGAGTTAGATGGTATCTAAGTAAGTTTTTTACTACGCTCAGAGCAGCAGCTCAATCAGGTGATTATTCAACGTACTTAATAAGAATAAAAGCTTGCAAAGAACGTTATTTCTATGCATTGGAGGCGAAAGAGAAAAACGGAAAGCAATCAAAGCTTATTCACGAACCTTTCTTTCAGAAAGCTACCCCTCCCCAAACGGTAGAAGAGGAGGACAAAGTTCGAGGAGTTGCCGATACAGTTCTATTCTTAGCGCCTGAGATGCGCCGGGATGTCGGGGATCTCACCGATTTGATTAGCTGGTTTGACATCAAACTAGAGTGTAGGGTTTCGAAAGTTGACAACTCCCGGAACTCCCTTACACTCATAGTTAATCCTGAGATAGATCGTAGTAAGTACATCAGCTTACCTCCCCGAAAGCATGATATAATTCTAGTCTCAAGCCCGAATGTTAGAAATGCGGTCGCGGATCTCTCTGAAGTCTGGCTCAACCCAACGGCAAAATCTGTTCTGCTTTCCGCTGCGACTGGCTCAGGTAAGGAGGTTCTTGTTAATTTGCTAACAGATGCAATGATGATCGATAGAGAAGAGCGGATAAACCTTTCTGCACCAGCGATCGAGAAATTCGAGGAATTACGGAAGATATTAGTGAAAAGAATAGCGAAAAGAATAGACAAAAAAGATTCTAAGGAAATTTTTAAGCAGGAACGGCGTACTATTCTTTTCTTGGACGAGATACACCATGATGCCGCTCAGGACCTCCGGTCTGGTCTTCTCAGACTCATGGAGCTCAATGAATTAAGAAAGAATACAGGAGAAATCGTTAAGATCTCCCCTATTCTGTACTTATTCGCCGTGAGCCTACCGCCTGAGGAACTCTGGACTCAAATAAAACCACAAGACTTATGGACACGGATAGAATACACGGTGAAGCTCAGTCATCCCTTGCTTATAGAGGACGATGATGAGAGAAAGAACACACTCAAGGACTACTTTCTTCTATTTTGGTGCAATCACACGCGCGACTGGGAGAAGTCGGTTCAGCATGGCCAGAGGCATGATTGGGTAAAACCGATCTTAAACGACACTATTCACGGAATCAAGACATTCTTAGAAAACCGCGAGGACGATGGTAAAAGTTTGGCTGATGAATTGTCAGAAAGATTCGTGAGTGAACTTGGCTCACCTCTTATCCCTTTAATCAGTATAAGGGAACTCCGTAATATTGTTAAAAGGCTGTTTAGCAGGACAGTGAATTATCTTTACATGAGTCCCCAATTTAGAAGTAGTAAAAAAGAAAGTAAGAAAATACGTAAATACATTCTAAACGTGTTTAGAAAATGGATTGTAGAGATCTTCAATGAGCTGGTTCCTGAAATTGGTAGCCGGAGAGGACTGTTCTAGATAATGTGCACACTGGTATACTCAATTCAGGAACCCCTAACGTAAGACTTCACTCGATTCTCTTCAAAGGCATCAAGGAGGCTATCACCAGCAGGGTAATATTCCAGTACAGGGAGGAGAGGATGCGCATTTTAATGATAGCACATATCGGTGAAACTTTGGGCCACTTAGTTCGTGGGCTAGCCATCGCCGAGGAGTTAACATCTCGTGGTATTAGGGTTGAATTCGCTGCTTCAAATAAAGCTGAGTGGTTGCTCAAGAACTCGAAGTATGACTATATCCACCATAAGCTAAGATGGCGGTGGTCACACAATTCTTGCGATCCAGATAAGCCACCTTCCTCTTTCTTAGATGGGGTATTGGAGTCAAATTTGGACGTGCTGGAGCTTCTGAAAAGTCTTCGTCCTGATCTTATTGTTGGATTGCCAGGTGTATTCACGACGCAGGTCGCTCGCCACTTAGAAATTCCGCATATATCAGTCCTTCATGGTCCTTATCTAAGCCCCATTGTATACATCAAAGAACCGTCGCCGACAGAGTCAGTTGTTCTTGAGTTTGCAAAGCACATCTTCTATGGTGGGTGTGTAGATGCTATCTTTTCCCGTCTGAGTCAAGTGCTCGGTCTACCTGAACTTACCTATGAGGAGTATCTGCGGACAGAGATAATCTTTGTTCCTCAGCCTGGGCTTAGTCTGCCTAACTACCCAAACATCCACCAATTCGGTTTTATACGTGCCTCCATAGGTCCTCCACTTGATGACCGAGATGCCAACCTTGGGGAAGCCTGTTATATCACCTTCGGCTCTGGGAATCCTTGTGATATAACTAGGATCGTTGAGTGGGCCCGCAATGTTTTCCCTTGGGTTATTGTGAGTACTGGCCGGACCAAGTTACAAAAAATCCCGAGTAGCACAGTCACAAAGCCGTTTATTGCAAGCTCTTCTTTGGCGGGACGAGTAGCAGCTGTGATTTCTCACGGCGGAATCGGGACTGTGGGCACATTTGCGGAACATGGAACCCCACAGCTTATTATTCCTACTGAGTGTGACCAAGCTACGATGGCTGTTCACGCAGCGCGATTGGGAATTGCTAAGCATTGCGGCCTGGATTCTTGGGCAGAGAGACCGAGACTCGGCAGGCACTTACCAGAGTTCTCTGAAGAACAGTTTTTATCTTCGCTTCGTATTCTGCGCTCCCCCTCCATATATTCGCTAAAGATTATAAGCTCAGGCGCATCAGAAGTCGCCTCTGCATTAGTTTCCGAGCACTTAGCGTTGCAAAAGGCAAGCGGATGATTCAAAAATATGAACGCTGATTTCATTTTTCTCTTTAAGAAGTGTGAAAATATTCCTTCTTGGCCAAAAAATTCTGTCTGGTGATTTTCTGATGCCATTTCTCTATGAAGATACAACCCTCAGAGTCTTTTTGTCAGGATGAGATCGATAAAACTAATTATGCCTCTGTTCATTTGTTCTCCAGCAAATCCATACTCAACTTCTGGTCTCGAACAATAGCTCATAACATCTCTCACTTTCGGTTCATCAAGAACATCACTTTCTCTGGCCAGCGCGTAAAGTCTTAGCGATTCTGTTCGGACCATAACTACCCTCTCTTCACATACTCCTCAAACTCTTTGGCCATCTCCAAAGCTAACTTTTTCCTCTTCTTCGGATTTATTCCAATCTCAGAGACCAACCGAGAAGCAGATGATAGACAGCTCATCCTTACTATCTGATCCTCTTTGCTCGATGTCTTCCTCAGGCTTGTTATGACCCTGTAGCCTCTGTTTTCAATCCAGCAGAACTCGATTGTATCTCCTTGCTTTAAATTATCAACTAAGCTCTTGTCCCATATTCCGTAGTTTTTCCATCTATTGAAAGAAGCCAGAACTTGTTACCGGCTTTGCTTTTCTTCTCCTGGATCCTGGCAATGTCTCCCCTCATACGATCAGTAATAGTTTTTTGGATGGAAAAGTATTTAGGTTATTTCGATACGATGCAACCGCTCCACTTGAAGGAAAAACACAACCGTTTAGTCTATGCTTGCATGAATGGATGGTTGAAACTGTTATTAGTGGAAAATATCAAGAGCAGGATGAGCATTATGGAGCTGAACTAAATCTGTTCAATCTTTAGGTGTTACAGTTTTGTATTGCGGGAAGGTTGACAGAAACTTTTGAGGGGGGACCAAGTACCGACTGGCGATAAACCTTAGTCGCCTAAGATATATATATTTGTATTATCGCGGATTGCGTAGAATATTCCCTGACTGTCTGAAATCCAGTCGCTGAACTGGATTCAGCCGAAGGTGAAAACCGGAGTCGAATACACTCTGTTATGTCAAGTATGCACAATCACTCTTCGACTTTCCCTCTCAAGCATACGACTGGGATTTATCTTCTAAAAAGCACATACTTTATTGCCTTTTTGGAATAATCATCTGTGCGGAACTGTTTTGAAAATTTATCAAGAACCTTGGAAGACACCGTGCTTTGGTTGCCTTTGTCAAATTTTGCCATTACACCTCTAAGCTGATGCATAAACTCGATTGACTTTTCCGCGTCAGGGTCCGAGGAGCCATCCCTTTCCATTGCATATTCAAACGCGAAATGATGCTTTTCAATGATGCCAAAAATGGATTCAACTATTACCTCCAATTCCAATTTAGTAAGCGGTAAGTTATAATCACTAAGGATCTTTAGCCTTTCCCAGTCGATTAGTATTCCGTGATTCTTCCAATCCAAAGTGCAATTTTCAAGCAGTGATTTAGTACCATATCTTTCATCAAGCTTGATTCTATTGATTAGATCTTTGAAAACTTTCCTGTAGTTTCTTCTTTCTCTAAAATCTGCATATAACTTGTCCCTCAGAAAAGGCGGAACTTCACAATCTTCAATCAGTAATGGTAGTACTTTCACTCTTTTACCACGTATTTCGCTTTCCAGGGCAATGGTGACCTCTTTTTTAACCCATTCAGATGTCACGGATGCCTTCGATAGAGTGACCACTAAATACTGCATGTCGTGAATCGCGGAAGAAAGCTTAGCTATGAGCGAATCACCAACCCTTATTTCTGCTAAATCATGCCAAACCCTGATCCCACTGTTTTGTAGGTCGGTGGCAAGCCTCTTGGTGAACTCGTTATCTTTGTGAGAATGACTCAAAAAGACCCCAATCATATGCGTCAACTTCCTAACTGCGTTTTGACCAGGCTATTTATATACGAAAGTCGGTTGCTGGTCAAAGGGCGATTGACAAAAAGTGTGGTAGAAGAATTGCCAAAATTCCTTTCCGGGGTTCATTTACTTCAAACAACACACATTAGATGATAATATTGTGGTGGACTATGGAAAACAGAATTTGTCAGCACAGAAACAGAAAACCCCATATCACCAACCGTTACGACGCCTTTTTACGTGGGTCGACTCATCAAATTGTATAGAGTAATCAATTTCGTAAAAGAACGAACTGCAAGCTGAACACAACACAATGAAAGCATTGGTTTTGCCTTCCCAATTTAGTGGAAAAGAAAATTCCCCCTGTCCGTTTTGTAAATGATTTGATGAGTTTGCCCATTTGAATTCAGTGGCAAAAGTTCTTGTCTTTTTGATTGACGCGTTCATCGCAATCCTTCCCCGATTTATTTGGACCTGTAAGATACCTTGCGACTATGACCCCATTCTTGGCCAGTTTGAGCGCTCACGCCACTCACTTCGGAAAACATACTTGGAAGAGCTCATAGCCTATCAGTAGACCGTCAACTGCATGCGGAATTCTCTTTAATTCAGGGATTGGATCCTTGTCCGGCTTCGACTCATGGAAATCCTTTAGGAACTCGTTGAATGAGTTAACCAGATTCATAGAGTGTCTCTGTTTTTTTTGCAAGAGAACCTTGCGCGCAAGGTCAATAGAATTCCATAGGTTGAGCCGAAGAAATGCTGGGTCGAAACTCGGTCTGTTCATCTTTCGTTCGCAAAAAGCAAGACCGAACCCCAAGAACGGTAACACTTGTGCAGAGCCTTTTATGTCACCTACTGTTTCGGTAAATGCAGTTCCTAGTAGTGTTAAGGCTTCAAGTACTGCAGATGAATAAGCACTGGGCCCGATCCAGCCTTTTCGTGCAGCGATACGCACAGCGCCAACGAAGTCTGGTGCGAGCTGCGGAAAGCTTTGCAAACTGAGACCACCTTCCAAGATGGCTATAGTACAGATCGAGCGGAATTTCTTGGCTTTTGTCCACTTGTCCATCGCCTTAAGTGAAATCTCGATAGCTTTCCCCCAGTCCTCTTTCTGTAGATAGATTCCAGCCAGATTCCTTATGTTCAGTTCGTTGTCAGGGTTTAGGGTTACAGCGCGCTGATGGCATTCGAGTGCTCGCTTTAGGTCGTGGATTACAATATAGCAGTTGCCAAGGGTTGTCCATGTCCCATCACGTCCGGGATCAATTTGCAAGGCTCTCCGGTATAGTTCTATCGTCTTGTCAAAGTTGCCTAGTTGCTTATGGGCGTGAGCTAAGCCGCAGATGAGATCCGGTTCTTTAGGAGCGAGTTCAACAGCCTTTGTGTACGACTCTAGCATTTGTTCGTCGTGCCCGTCCCAGTCCTCGTAAGTCATACCCATATTGAAATAGACGGAAGCGTCATTTGGGTCCAAAGCTACTGCTCTTTGGTAGCAGTAGATTGCTTCCCTAAATGCCTCAATGTCATCGTAAAACGAACCCAAGCGAAGAATGTCGTCTAGATCATCCCACACAGCTGGAATACTCTCATCCAAGAGCCTTTTCGCATCCTCTTTCTTGATTTTACCGAGGTCTTTAAGCAGAACAACCAGCATCGTTCTTACTTTTTCGATGTCTCCCCCTTTCATAAGCATACGCAGACAGGCTACACAGGCCTCGAGAAAATGACCATCGCGTCGCAGCCTCTCACCGATCACCCAGTGCTGCTGAGGGCTTAGGTCTGAACACAGTAGCGCCGACTTGTAATATTCCAAGCATTTTTTCTCGTCACCGACGTCTCTATATATCTCAGCAACCGTTAGATGGAGATTGCAGTAATCGGGCTGCTGCACGAGTGCTTTTTCGCACTTAGCCAAGGCGCTATTGATATTTCTCTTCTGCCAATCGATCTCTGCAAGGACGCGCAGAAACCTGACGTCATTCCGATTCAAGCAATATCCCTTATTAAGGGCTTTTTCTGCGTCACGTAATCGTTTCAGTCGTAATAACGCTTGCCCCAAGTAGAGGTAATCTACTGGTAGAAGTAGATGAAACTTTTCCATTGGAGCCAGGATGGTTACTGACTTACGTAGAGCTCCTTCTTCGAAGAAGGTATGTGCTTGGTTCTTGCGGTCCTGCACCAAAGAAAGGCTTTCGGGAGAAACTTCACCATTATGGTCTCGCTTACCATTCTCTTTTCCCCAGACGACAGCCATCTCGTTTGCTAAATCATACAATTTGGTTATCCTGGGATCTATTTCTCCAAGGATGTCACCTATTTCCTCCCATTTAATTGAGGTAAGAAAGATTCGACGTAAGTGTGAATCCTCCGGCAGTTGATATTCTGGAACCCCTTCAGGTTGCACCGGGTAGTAATATAAGCCATCCTTATCCAGATAAACTTGCAGCCAGTTGATGTATTCCAAATCAAGGATTAGTTTTTCTTCTACCGCCTTCTTTGAGTCAATCGGTTGTTTATCAAGCAGAATTCTTAATGCCAGCGCTGGATCCGGAGAGGAAATGACCTTTTGCATGGCCTCAAATGGAACGTAGCGCGTTCCAACTGCAGCAGCTTTCACAGCCTCTTTGATCGCATTGTTAGTGTCGTCGACCATTAAGTGGCATTGAGAAGCTATAGCATGGGCAGCACCCCAATTGGGGCCACATCGTAATGCGAGGGAAATATAACGTAAGGCCCTAGAGATATTCTCTGCCTTCATGAACTTCGTAGCGTTATTGAAATTCTCAATGGCCAACTCATTGGCCGAGTGGAGTTGCATCATGATAGCATGCTCTCCCTTGAATCTCTCCATTTCAACTTCGCTCGACTTACAACGTTGCGCATAGACCTCGAATATAGTAGGGAGATTCTCCGTCGCCAAGAATTTCATATATCTACCGGGCCATAGATTGTATTCAGACAAGCACTTCTTGCAGGCCTCCCATATACTCTCTAAAGTAGGCTTTTGTGCACGTTTTTCTTCTTCATCACTTCCTAACGTCCAAGGCTGTCCAAGACCAGCTTCACGAAACATATCCAACACTTTACTATATGCAACAAGTCTTGTCTGTGGTTCTACACAGGTAGTTATGGCGTCGACAACCCAATGAACATTCAGGCAATTACTGTCGACATACTTTTTTCTCGATGTGAAGGGAAGTCCACCCCTCCCTGATGGGTCAAGATCGCTTTGATAGCGCAATGCTCCCGCTATATTGCCAACAGAGAGGAGGTTGTCGAGAGTGTTCTCATACCACGATTTGAGCCTCTTGTTTACATCAAAGATTAGATTTGTCCTTGAAATAACCGGTGATGGCTTTATACCTATTTTGTTGACCTGATGTGGTTCCCACCAGAGGTCAAAATGTCTCAGAGCAAGAAGCTCTTCCTGACGATTAAGACCGAGCTTTTTCCAAAAAGGATCTGATCTTATCGATAGGCCAATGTCGCGAACTCCAGTGGGATTAGAATCAAAGAGTATCAGCTCTTGGATGAAGTAGTATGTGATTGAATTCTCGAAGGACCCACCCGATGAAAGGAAAAGACTCACCAATTCAGGGACAGTCCGTTTCTGATACCGCTCGAGCATATCAATGCTTCTTGTCGAACGGTTCGTTATAGTAAATGTTAATTCGACAAAACGCCGAATTTCAGCAAACAGAAGGTACGTTTGAGTGGAAATATCGTCGTTGAACTCTCCATGCATCCTTCTTACTTCTTTTGCTTTTGAGACCAAGGGTCTACCGGATTCTAACAGGTGAATGCCCCTTTGTATCGCCTGTGATATCGGATGGGCGGCACCAAGTTTACTTCGGAGCGATTTCAATAACTCAAACTGAACGTCGAGTTGAGAACAGAAAACACTCGGAATAGTATCGTAGCTGTCGATGCGGGTACTAGAGCAAGCAACACAGAAGGAATAAATCGCTCGAAGGGCTGCCTTAGCCATCAGGTAATGTTTATCGGCAGCATTCTCAAGCAGGTAGGCTTTCGCAAGATCACGGGTTGATATAGCAAGGTACTCTACGGCTTCATCTGTCGGTATCGAAGATATTGGATTGCGTTTGCAAATGTCCTCGATTTGGAAACTCTGTGATCGAGCTGACCAAACCGTGACACCGGTCTGTAGCATCTCGTTGAGGTGAATTAGATTGGCAATTCCGCCGCCGCCATCGCATCTAAGAAAATCCGCCGGCATCTGTGTCTTAAATAGAGTAGGCTCATAGAATTGTCTAGCGTAGGTAGGCCATGCGCTCAGTGGGATGTGTCGACCAGGCCAAAGATTATTATCCCCATGAGAAAAGACCTGTTCGGAGTACTGGTTTGCCTGAGTGATTAAGCCTTCAATTTGCGCCGAAAGCTGTGGAAGCGGCCCGTCAGCGTAGAAGCCAATCTCAGAATCAAATACAACGTCGAGATCGATATCTCTGCTATCAGCTTTTCCACTTGATCCTACCGCGAACACGGACACGACTCTATTTTTGACACCATTGATCACAAGAGAATAGTTCGCGGTCTCGAGAAGTGAAAGAAACCGGACGACAGCAGGGTTTCGAAGGAGATTTCTGCGCCGAAGTTCGTGATCGCTTACCGGAGAAAGCATATGGTTTCTCTCAGTAGACATGACGGCCTCAATTCAATGTAATACGCAGCGATCTTATATTGGTGACACAGACCGGGTCATGATGCAGCATACATATTTTCAATCTGTGAAGCACCCAAGACATGACGCACAGACCCACCAACGAGCCATTATCAGGCCTTCGACCGGTAAATAATCCGGGGCAGAATTACCAATTTCGCTCGTGGAGGAAGTCGTATTTGTTAACATACCGCCAGGATATGTGCTCGCCCAACCGCCCCAGGGGAAATTAGTGTGATCCTTTTCTCTCAATCTTGGTACGATGAATCGAATCCCCAGACTTGATTGGCCAAAGTTTCCGTATTAGGAGCCAGTCTATGCATAATAAGATGACAGCGACAGCCAGTAAGATGTAGATTCTCGGCACAGTGCCAAGACGAAGAATGAATAGATTAACTATGATTATGATCGCAACGGCAAGCCACGGCAGTACTGAGCGGAGTAGATGTTCCACTGACTTATTTATGTGATGTTGTTTGAGAAGGTAAATATTGGAGTTTTCGATGATCTGCTGGGAATAGTCAGCCATTATGTCATCCGGCTCTACCTGCTGTAAAGCACGTAGGTAATTTGCATCAGACCCTTGATATCGCTGCATTATTATCAGGGGGAAGATCAATTGAGGGGCATTGCATTTGCTTCCTAGCGCATGAGGCCGCGCGCGTGTGACCAGAATAGAATGCCAGACTGTCTTTCCAGCGTGAGTTAAATACCAAAAGATGAGAATCGCGAGGACGTATTTCTCAGTCCCGGGTTGACTATTCAAGTAAATACCAATAACGGTGAACATGGCGACACTAAACAGACTCACAGCTGCCAAAACAAAGCTGCCCTTCTGATCTATGAGCCTAATCAGCTCTTGTACGTTAGAGAAGACGTGTCGAAGAAATTCAATTCTTATCTTTTCAATCTCACTAGGTTGTCTCGTAATTTGTTCATTGGACATAGTATCAATCCTTTCCTTGTTTTTGTGAACGAACATATACAGCCGCTGGCTGGCGGGAGCACAATTTCACTCAACGGCTACGTGTTTACGGCCAGCTTGGATCGCCCCATCCGCCTTAGGCGGCTTCGCAGATATGCCGTAGACTAGCCTTATGACTGCTACCCCACGAAACTCATTCTCGCAACAGCCTGGATGCAGCGTTCGTAATCAACACCAGGCTTATCGACAAGACGCGGGTCTTCCTCTCTTGAAACTAACGACACACCGTGCCTGAGACCTCAGTAATCGTGGTTGATCAACAGTGGCCAAGGGAGATCGCTGCAGGACACCAGATAAAGCGTCTACTGAACACCCGTGCAGATTCAACTATCAATAAGAGCCACAGCATGACCTTCGCTTCTCCACTTTACCCCTGCTGCGAGACACAGGGTTAGAAAGAGAAAGAACTATCTTATTGATCCGGGCTTGAATCTACCGATCGAATGAAAAAGTAAAGTACGATAGTCTAATTTGGAGGAAATGAACGTCTCACGTCGCTTCCTCATAAGACAATACTTGGTTATAAGAACTAATGTCTTGGTCCGTAACCCTAACAGCTTGGCAAGTACTTTCCCAATCAGAAGTACCGTAATACATGTCAAGCATGAAGTCAAATTGACCTTTTGGTGATGATCCCGCAGCTCTCTCATGGACTAATCTGATAGCGCTTTTTGGTCGAACGACTTCCGGAGGACAATGTTTCCTCGTGAGGTCTCTGCCATACAACGAAGTCGCAGTCTTCAGGGCTGTGGCCATGGACAAGAAAATGCAAGGGGTAGTACCGGTGTTCAACTTTTCCACAAGCCAGTCGCGGCTATCGGATTTTCCGGTTCTGGCATAGACAAACTCCTGCTGGATTCCTCCGATTTCAAGCCCAGCTGCCGGTGCACTTTCTTGCTTAATTGCCTTTGCTCTTCTGATGAAAGACCAAAAATCATCTTTTCTTTTAATGATGAGATCGGGCGTATTTCTTTAAATTTTTCTTCTTAAACGCATTGTTCGACGATTTTGATTTCTTCTCTTCATAATCCTAATGTTTTAAGGATTGCGTCTAAGGGATCGGTGTAAAAGACGAGTTCCAATTTGTTTAGTATCTCAGTAGGAACACTTGAGAGGTCCTTTGTATTTCCTATGGGGATGAGCACTCTCTTTCCTCCCTGTTCTGCAACTGCCTGTAAGCAATCAGCTAATCCAATGAGAGTTAGTACGCTGCCCTGTAAAGTAATATCACCCAATACCACAGTTCTTGGCTGTGCGGTTCTGTCCAATATGCTCGATACAATAGCAACCAGAGTTGCAGTAGATGATGGTGCCATCTCCTCCAAGCCTCTTAAAGGCAGAATTTGTATATTGATCTGGTTTCCTTCAATTGATTTCTCGACCGCAAGTCGGCTCCAGTGATTTCTCAGGTAATCGTATGCTGTTCTTGCTACCTGTCTTGCTACCTTGGTTGACATCCCGGTAATAGAGTATCCAGTGCTACCTTTTGTGACTGCCACCTCAATCCTAAATATTCCTGTCTTACCTGTAGTGGGATCGGAAGACGCTGTAAAGATAACTCCTGCTGGCAAAGTTTCCTCAGGGATTAATCCACCAGTACCCATCTCAGGAACTGGGACTTCTTTTTCCTCGTTTAATTCATGGTCGAGAAATGTAAATCTGGTATCCCAGAATTCGATTCCTCCCATCTTTTTTAACTGTTCCTTTACCCTCCTTCTTATCTCAAGTGCAAATGTAACGTATTCCTCCAATTCTTCTTTGGGTACATTGAGATCAGGATGCAGCAATTTAATAATTCCTGAGACTGTCTTACGAACTGCCTTTTCATCTCTTTTATTTAACGAGTGTCCAAATGCGAAGTATTTATCAAGTATAGTTCCGACTGGTATCTCTCTCAAACTATGTAGAATTTCCGAAAAATAATCCATAACAAATCCGTAATGTCTACCAATAAATTCAGATCGTAGCTTTGGTAATTCCCATCCTGGCAAATAGGCATGAATTCTATCGAGTAAGGCTAAATCTTGCATCTCTTTAGGAAAAGGAGTAAAAAGATGTGATGTTCTCACTGCTGTGGTCACATCCATATTAAAATTTCCCACAAAAACTAATGAAGCATTTCCGGTGATCTCCTCTTTCCCCCTTGAAAAGCTTCCCGATTCCATAAAATCTTTTAGAATCTGAATAGCAGATCCGTCTTTGAGTTTTTTGAGCCCTGCGACCTCATCGAAGGCAACAATATCCCACATTCCAATCATCCCTATTCTTCCGGTGGCAAGATTGATAAATAGTGATGCCACTGTTGCCTCTCCTCCAGAGACAAGAATTGAATAGGGTGATATTTCTCGATAGACATAACTTTTACCTGTATTTCTTGGTCCCAGTTCCACAAAATTGTAATTCCTTTCTACAAAAGGAATAAGTCTTAGAAGATACATCATCTTTTTTCTTTTATCAAAGTACGACGGTTCAAGTCCTGCAGACCGAATAAGCAAATCCATCCATTCATCAGTAGAGAATTGTTTTCTTGAATTTTGCACCTGCCCTATATCCGTCTTAGCTAATTGTATAGGTCGGATCTGCCGAATAATAAATGGACGTATGACTCCACGTTCTGTCAAAGATGGATCATATTCGAGGTCAATTACCGCCCATAAACCTCCTGCAAGCAGCCTATCGTAGCGATGTATGAACTCTTCACCGATGTGAACCCTTTTCACTTGCAAGTTAATCAATTCTGCCCAATATTTGTCTTCTGTTTCGTAAAGTCTTACCCGTACCTTATCGATGACTCTATAAGAACCCTTTGTTTTTACCCGTGCTTTGAAAAGTTCCGGTGCGTCAGGACTTACATAGTTTTCCACCAGAACCCTTTTTACCTCTTCCAAGCCCTGCTCCACAACCTCTGTATCATTGGATGCACAATATTTGCCCAAAAGGTATTCAAAAACGTAGGCAGGGACATTGAATTCCCCTTTTAAAGGTCCAAGAAGATCCTTTCTTACTACTTTTCCAGGGAAAAGATCGAGAACCTTTTGATCCAATGAATCAAGCCCAAGTGGTTTAATAACACTCATAATATATCCACCCGTTCTGGTAAAACAACTTCGAGCATCTCTTCATCAAGAGTTTCTTTGGTATGAACATCTAAGATTCTTACTAAGATTTCATTGCCAGGTTTTTTTAATTTGATCGGATTGGTTCGCTTCTCCTCCCCTGGGGCTTGAATCTCGATGTTCTCTGAGTTTCCTATCTTTTTCCCCTCGCAGAATACCATAACCCGAACTGTTCTTGGTGCCACATACTCCTCTGATGACTCACCTCTCACAGTAAAAATAGGAATAAGCGTATCTATTCGTTGTTTTAATAACTGAACCTTTACAGCCTTCTTTATGACTTTTGATTGAACTACCAAAGTCAAAAGAGCAGTCTCTTGTGGTAAGTATCCACCATGAAGAAATGAACTAATGGGACCTTGTTTGCTGAAGATTTTTAGTCCCTTAGGAAAAACAATATCACCGTCCCCTTTAAGTCTGATGGTTGATAAAGGAAGACGCACTGTATCGGGTATCTGTTCTGGATTTCCAATAGCATAACGTCGATCTACTACAGTGTTATCTCCTCGATTCAACACTAAGGCTTGAGGAGTCTTATCTTTTGAAATCCAGAGAAATCCATGGTCTGAGGCAATAATGACCTTCTTGTATCCTGCCTCTAAGACTTTTTTCACAGTCTTGTTTATTCTTTCCAAAATCATCCCAAATGTGTCTGCTTTGAGTATCCTTAAGTCTTCATCTGTCAGATCAATTTCCTGTGAAGTAACTAAGAGCGGCTCTTTAGGAGATTTTAATTCTTGGGCTTCGAGTTCATCCAACGAGAGTACATTCAAAGATGGCAGAATTTCACTCCACAGTTCTCTTCTCTTTTTTATTGGGCTCATATCAACTTTGGATTTGCGAACAATAAGCTTTCCCTTTTGAACCTTGATAGAAAGAAGTTCCTTCACGGGAATAAGAGAACCCATACCCACAGGTGTTATAGACGGCAATGATGCGAGAGTAAGGGTTTCTTTCACCAAGCATTCGTCTTCCAACATTTGTTTGAGTCTTCGAGCCAGATCCAATCGAAGTGCATCCACAAGTATGAACGCAAGATCTTTCTTATCAGAATCTAAAAAAGAACTCAATACCTCATCTTGTGACTTCCATCCCTTTATCTTCCATATTTTTTCTTTCCCCAGCGCATCAGCTACTTTCTGCCCGAGGATATCCAGACACTCTCTATAGGCCCCGAAAGCTCTTTCAGCTACTGTAGCTTTTGCCCACGAAGGCAGCCTATTGATTTGAGTTTCAAGAATCAGGAAATCTTTATCGATTTCCCACCATTTATCCTTAAAATTTTCAAAAAGTTCATACAGCGACCAACTTGCTTTGCTCTTAAGCTCATTTATCACCTTTTCACTGTCTTGCAGAACTTGCAATGCAAGAGTTAGCCCATCCCATGGAAGTTCATGCCATTTGTTCCAGGGTGACTGAGCTCGTTTTCGTGCAGTATCTCTGATCAGAGTTTGCACTTGATTGAGCTCTTGATTTTGAACCAATGCTTCTATCTGATTAAGCAGTATTTCATCCACACAAGGAATACCCATGACATCTACAATTTTCCACCCGGTAAGCTTATTTTTCAGATCGTAATCACTTTCCATTGTCCTTGAAAGTTCCTCTATTCTTTTTAGATCACCACTTCTCATCCAATCCCTTAACCAATCTGCCCATTTTCTACGCTGGTGTTCTTCAGGTAAGATATTCTTATAAGGCTCTTTATTTATCTTTCCATACTCTACCAGCTCGGAAAGAAAAAGTGCTTGAGGAAGCCCTGAAGTTAAATCTGTGGTATCCTTGAAGCCTGTAAGTCCCAATTGCGTCTCAGCATAATTTCTTAAGACTTCTTCCAATCCCAACTCATCTAATTTCTCAGGAGCTCTGGGATCCTCAAGAAAAGTAGTAATGATTTTACCAGGTCCAAGTCCAGATGGAATTTCCATGACACTGGCAAGAAGTGCTTCCCATACCCCATCTTTTGAAATCTTGGATATGTCATCAAAGAATTCATCCCATCGTTTAACTAGAAGTCTTCCCTTTTCTCCTTTAAGTAGTTCTTTTATTTCTTGAAAAAGCAAAGGTGTTTCCTGATACTTATAACATAGTTCTGGAAGTGAAAGTATGAGTCTTGCTCCTGCTAACTCATAATCTCTGAGCCAGGATGGTTTTGGAAGTGTCTCTGGAACATATACGAGCCATTTGCCTTGAAGTTCAGGGTCCTCATCCTCAATTTTGAATCGTATTTTAAGATAGGATCCATCGAATGTTATCTTCTTTATGTCCCTTAATTCAATCTCTTGAATTATATCGTTGAAAGATCTTTCTGGGTCGTACCAAACAAGTATGGGTCTATTCTTGAGTTTAGCTTGAATCGTTTCCTTTATGGCTTCTTTCAATGTAATGCGCTTTTTCTTTCTCATTTCACCCTTTCACTAGATTTGTGTAAAACACCCGCTTTTTTCAGTGAAGTGATATTCACTAAAACACCGTAGTCAAGGATTGGCTGGTATCTCTTTTCTCTTACTTCATATATTTTCTTCTCAAGCCATGAATCATTCTCCTTAGGCGCTTTTAGGTAGCTTGCAGGTCTGGTAAGCTCTTCAAGTCTTTTATCTAAATCTTCTAAATGATTCAGATCTTCCCTCAGCTTGTCAATGCCTTGGGCGATACGCTTGCCTCTCCTTCCTCGTTTCTCTTCATCGTTCATAAAAGAGTATTCCCCCATTTTGCCATCAAACTGTATTCTATTTTCCTGCATCACTTTTGATAGATAAAACATTCGTAACTTAGGAATGCTATCTGAAGTGAGTTTATGGAAGTTAAGAAAACAAGCGAAAGGTGGGTTACCTTTTCCTCCCGTTCGAAATGCTCCCAGCAACCAGAAAATTGGTCTATTTTTGTAAAGTGAACAGTGATAAGGGAAATAATCCTCAAAGAGCCAGTCATCAAGTGTTTTGCCCAGTATTTTATAGATTTCATCAAGAAGTCTTTGTGTTCTTTCCTCACCCCATTCTTTTTCCATAAGACCAACTACTTGGTCGTAGAGATTGTCTTCAAAAGTTCCATTTAAAGGCACAATGCCATCTTTATCTTCAAGAATCACCCTTTTGGCATACCAGGAAATAAGTCTCTTCACATGTTCTTGAATCCGAATTTCTTCTTTAACCAGCACTGGGCTTTTCATAGGTGGAAATAGTCGCCTTATTTCTGGAGGAATATCTCCTTTGATTTCCTGTCCTTGCATCCTTTTTAACTCACGCTCAATCAATTTCTTGTCCTCGGGTGAAATTTCATAGAGTTCATATACCGTTTCATCAATTTCTTTCTGAAGCTTTGCGAAATGTTCTGTGAGTTTATCTTTCCTTTCAATTACCATTTTAGCCAGTTCCTCGAGACTCATTTCGGTATTTCCCTGAATCTGTCTTATTTCTTCTAAAACCTCCCAATCCGTCCACCCAAACTGCTTTGCAAATGGATGCCCAGTCTTCGGCTTTTCTTCAATGCTTTGCCGAAAGGCAACCTGAGCCAGCCAAGGCTTGATAAAGACCGTAGAGATTTCATTTCCTGTGTCCCATTCACGCAGGAGATCGTGGGCTTGCTTTGCGTTCGACCCATAATCTAAGCGATCAGTTATAGCCACAGGACATTGAGCCACATGTCCCACTTCCCAATTTCTATGGATGGGTGCCACCATTGAGTGAAATGCCACACTTAGCTTTGAGTTTAGGATTGCAAGTGTGGCAGATAATCGAGTATCGATAGCCATAAATAGGCTTGAGCTCACATGGCCAAAAATACATCCTTTGGGCAGATACCTTGTTCGAGGAAGATATGGCAAACTCACTAATTGCCAGGTCAGCCCGTCGCGGAAGTAGAAGGATTCATTATCCATCTTACGAGATCTACCTAACGATTGCGCATAATCTCTAATTTCTTGCCCATTTCTCTCCCAGTTGACCACTAAGGAGATGTCGGCGTAGTACGTAGCATATTCCTCGCCTTTAGTGAAGGGAACCCACTTTTTACCCTCAAAAGCACCCTCTTGACTGTCCGCAAGAAGATTCGTATCTACCTCCCACCACCTGCGGGTGAACCGGATATCTTTCAATGTTGCCATTCCGTGCTTTACGTCCGCAATCTTCGGCTGGTCAGATTTTCTCGCTGCATCCCGGTCCAGAGGCGGATACTTGGTGAAGAGTGCTCTGAGCGTAGGTGATGCCCAGTATGCATAGGGGATGCCAGGGACTTTTCCAAGGTCTTCTAAAGATGCTTTGGAAACCTCCGGATGTTTCTCTCCTTTCAAAGTGGAGCGCAAAGCTTGGGTAAACAGGTTTTCTTTTTTCTCTGTCGGTGACTCTGTGAGTCGCATAAAAAGAGACTCTTCATCGGTTTCTCTTGCACCTTTTCTTAAAACAGTTCCAGCTGTATATACAGCCGCACCATCAAGTATACCCAGGCCAAATTCAATAAGAAGCCTTGGTGATGCCGCATCCTTTAGGATATTCTCCCTCAGCCATCGATGGGAACCAAGATACATAAAGGTGAGGTTAGTAAGCATCCCCACGTACCCACCGTCTTCTATAAGGTCAACCACTTGCTCTATGAATGCTGAGTATACATCATTATGTGTCTTAGGGTAATGCTCCTTAAGATATTTCTTTGCCTTTCGACTCACATCTCCATAAGGTGGATTCATAAGAATCACGTCGTATTTTTGCATAAGTAGCGAAAGAAGCCCCACTGACCGTTCTGCATCAATAGAAAAGAGGATGTCACCCACAGAATGTCTCTCAATCGCCCTTTTTTCAAATAAATCTATGGTATCTTTTATGTCTTCAAAAGTTATTTCCTCGGGTACAGTAATCTCGAGATCACCCAACTCCAATTGCTTACTCCTTTTGGGGAAAAGATATAACTGCTCTCCTCTTTTCCTGATCTCCGTTGCCGATTTTTTCCTTGCCTTGAAAAGCTTTTCAAAAGGTGTTCTCACTTTAAGAAGGCTTCCATACTCATAGGTATAATCAAGGTCATCGAACAATCTCTTAGAGATCTCATAAAGGTCTGGGTCGTTCTCAAAATACCTAAGAAACGTCCTTTTTCTATTTCCATCTAAGAGTCTCGTATCGGCACTCACGATATTCATCTTTTCCGGTCTGAATCTTTTCACTGTCTCTAAAATTTGCCGCTCAGATAATCCCTCTTTCTTTAGTTCCTTTTCAATTAACTCCTTAGCCTTAAGATAAAGCCCGAGGGTTGCAAGCTGGGTGGCCCTCGAGTCTATGTCAATCCCATACAGATTGAACTTCAGGATATTCGCTGCTATTTGTTCTGGCTCAAGGGAGGGTTTTTCTTCTCTCCACATTCTCCAAAGAACCTCAAATGCGTATATGAGGAAATGGCCAGACCCACAAGCAGGGTCAAGAACCTTAATTTCCCTTGGATGCTTGTGTTCCACTTTTTGGGGCTTTGAAGGAAGTGGCACAAGGTATGAGCAGAATTCATCTACTGTTTCACTCTTTGACTCCTCATAAATTAGCCTTGGATTCTTAATGGTGTTCCCGCTTTCAGGACATCTTCTCTTCATTTCAAGCCATAGCCTTCCCAGAGTGTTATCGGTAAGTGCCCTTACTACCCAATGGGGAGTGTAGAGCTGGTTAATTATAGGGACATCGTCAGGTTCGGGTAATTTACGGGAGCCTCTTCCCCGTCCAGTTCGATACTCTCGACGTGCGTCTTCATTCCAGAACTGATAGACCCATCCTAAAATATCATCGGTGAGCCAGTCCGATTCAATAATTTCCTCATTTAAAATTTCAATGATTTTTCTCAACTCAGCAGGGTCAGGAAAGAGATAAGCATAAGGATCCTCCGGCTCAAACAGCAACGCAATTTCCTTAGCTGCATCATCAAATCCTTGTGTAATTGCTTCTTTTAGAAGTCGACCTGGCGGAATCTCTGGATTTTCTCTCCTAATCTTATATTCTTTTAGACTTATTCCCTGATATTTATCCCGCTGTGTTACGCTCTCTTCAAAAATTCCACGCAGTTCCATTGCCTTCAAAGCCGAAAGTCTATTAACCAGAGCATAAGCACATCCTTGTATATATCTCGTAATTGCTTTTTGTGTTCTTTCAGGTTCTTGTATAGTTTCAAATCCCTTCTTTTCCCGCTCAATAGCAGTAATCACAGATTCTCTTAAGGTTTTCTCCCCCTCTTTAAGGCAAAGGTTTTCAAAAACTCGGACATAACATTCAATGGTATGGGTGTGATTCCCGGAACACTGAGTAAAAACGCCTATAGCCTTAAGTCTTACCTCAAAAGCTTCTTCCATGTCTCTTCTCAGTCTTGGAAGAAGTCTTCTTAACTTATCCCTTCTCTCTTTGGTAAGACCTGCCATTTACTTTTCCTCCATTTTAAGGAAAACCCTAAGGCTTTTCCCTCTCTCCAAGATTCGATTTGCGAAAGCACGAACCTTTGCCTCAAGTGACGAGATATCGGACAACGAGGTAATTTCCATCTCCTCAGATAAGAAAGCCTTGCCTTTAGCCTCTTTCATTAACAACAACTCCAATTTTTGAAGAACTACTGATTTCCAATGTTCAATGCGATCGTGCATTGTCTTTAGATCATTCAGGGAAAGGTGGCAATGAGAACATGTCCAGTTTTCATCCCATCGAAGTTGAGCTACATCACATTGAAATGGTGGCGGTTGTCTTTCAAGAACTTTCTGGGCTCTTTCTATTTTTTCTTTGAAAGTCCGATGTTGGCGTACGATCTCGATGGCTTTTGCCTGAATTTCCTTGCTCTTATTGTGCACTGAGAAATAATCCTTTTTATATTTGTCTTCACTTTGACGAAAACTCCGGATGAGGGTATCCCATTTGAGTCCAAATTCATCAGATAGAAGCAGGCCACTAAGTTCATCATCTTTTACAATATCAACAAATCTTTTCATATGTGCAGCCTGCTGAAGTTTTCTATTTTTATCCAGTTCAACCAATTGATTGTAGTTTTTGATATTTCCTCTGAATACCTGAATGGCTTCGTCTGAAATAAAATCCTTAATCGCCAACTCTGACGAACTTTGCTCCAGTATTTTTTTGGCTATGTCACTCAAGTTTTTCAAAGGCTTAGTCGCTCCTAACTTCAAATCCCTCAACCGCTGAAGTAATCTATTTGAATTTTCTTTCATAGGCTCAAGATGTAACTGAAGTGCCTGCCATATTTCTGCTGGTGTTTCCTTTCCATGCTCACCAAAAACCTCAGCAAGAAGATCGGAAGCTTTCTCCTCCTCCTCTGGTGTCAAGGTAACACCCAAGCCAAAAAGAGCAGATGAGAACCTTCTGGAGCTTCTAAAGATATCCGTCACCCCTGGCTCCTCAGCAGTGCTGTAATGCTTACCTTCAGCCTGTAGAGAAATAGAGCCACGTTTCAAAAGCGAGGCAAGTCCCAGACGAATAACCATTGGAGGCCACCCATACGGGGGAGAAGTAAAGTGTCCCTCTAGATCGTGCCCAATCCTGCGCGGATCATGTTTTCCTACAAGATCTCGTATTTTTAGGAGCAGCTCAGAGAGTAGCGGTGAATCCTCCCGTATGTTACCCGAAGAATCAATAATTTTCAGGCTATGGTAGCATTGTGGAAGACTTCCTCCTCTCCAGGTGATGATTCTTGGAACTTCATCCTCCCGCACTCTTGCAGCCCCTTTATCGAACTCATAAAAGGTATCAGCAATACAGTCAACAATCGCCCTTTTTATAGCTTCATCCCAATTTCTTCCTTCAAGGTTAACTCTTTGTCCTTTGGATACCAGTGTCCCTGTTTTCAAAGATTCCAGTGCTTTCTGAGGAAGTTCATCATGCTCCAGACGATCCAGGTCAGTCTCCGGCTCTCTTAAGAATCGTATTTCCTCCTCTGAGGGACTTTTCTTCTTTCTCTCGTTCAGCGCCTTATCGAGAGCCAATGTTCTTTCGATGCTTTCATTAAAATTAGGGTTAAAGGGCAGGGAAAGATAAAGTATGTTTTTCTCTCTTGCTGTTTCCATCTCCAGTTCATCCAATTTGATGTCGGTTGCACTCAGAGGAGAAGTAACTTTCAAAATCAGATAACCCTTTGCAAACACAATCTCGTCATCGATCTCAATTCTTACTTCAAAATCTTTTATATCCTTGTATCGTGTTTTCTGTAAATCTCGAAGCTTTTCCTTTATGACTTGACGAGCCAATTCCTGTTTTTGGATATTGGGGATCCTCTGTCGGAATCGCTCCACCTCCTGTTCAAAAGTTCTCTCCACTTCTTGCAGAAATCGGTATTTTCCTTCTCTCTCAGCTACATAGTGCTCTCGTACGAGTACCTCTAAGCAGCTATTCACCTCTTGGAGCTTCTGATGTCCATCTTGTCCTATCCTCCCATAAAGTACTGATGCGACATTTTCCGGGGTAGTGGGAAGCCATTCTCCAACCTGCTGCAGAAGATAAAGGGACTTGGCAATTCGCTGGACAGGAAGATTTTCGCTCTGATCCAGTTCTCCAAGCTTTCTTATTACGGCCACCTCATTACCTCTTAAAGTTTGCACCTCTTGCTCCATTGCGTCAAAGATGAGGTCAAAAGTGGCAAGACTGGCAATGTCCGCATCCCGCAGAGGAATATTTCCCTGACAAAGTGCTCCCTGAACAATTCCCAGTACCGATCGTTCTCTTCCAGTTAATCCTTCAGCACCATATTCTTTGCCTCTTAAAACTTCCAGTACTCTCTGTATCAAAGAAACTTGATAAGGCAGGAATGGATAATAATCCACAAAATCTTTTTCCTGTGACAGTTTAGTATAGAAATCAATATCTCTGGATATACCTTTCAGCAATGCACCTGCTGCAATAGCGCCAGAATTGTCTATGAATCTCTTACTCAACTCCCGAGTAGCCACTGAAGTATTCTTCTCAAGCAATCTTTTCTGTACCACAGTGGTAATGTTCTCAGGAGTCAGTGTAGCTTTCATTCTAAACCTATCTCGCAGCTTTTGAAACTCTTCTGCTTTGCGGGCAATGCCAGGAATTTTCTCTTCCAAAGCTTCCTGGGCAGTTACAATGAGCCATATTTTGCCACGAATATGTTCTTGACTCATAGTCTCAGCAATTGCCTGTAATTCTGTCATCCGATCATGTGAATCCCCTACATAAAGTCCTACTTCATCCAAGAGCAGAACAATGCGTCCCTTCACAGAATGAAGGTTCATAGCCTCTTCCTTAAGACGCTCGGCAAGCCACTCTGGTGTGATTTGTAGATGCTTTTCTTGATCTTCAAGAGCTTTAAAGGTCTTCTCCTCATCAGGAAATCTATTCGGATCCACTTGGGGCAACGCTTTTGCCATCACATTCCGAGTGTACAATGGAGTTTCTCTTAGTCTCTTCCATGGTTTTTCTTGTGTTTCCTCTATTTTTTGTTTAAATCTATCAAATAACCCATCCAATTTAAGTTGTCTTTCTATCTCTGCTAGCCATGGGATATCGGCAAAGCCTTCTTGTTTCATAAATTCTCTAAAAATAATATGCGACAATGGTGGTGATTCTTGAGTCTTCGGATATAGTAAGTTGATAACTGCAGTTTTTACCACAAATTCCTTCTTCAGCAATTCAGAATAAGGAAGTTGCCATTTAGATGGGAAATAATCTAAAGAATTTGTTCGATTATCTTGCCCGGGAAGTTGTATGGGAAGATTTCCTAAGATTGCTGCCAGTGCCTTAAGAAAATGGCTCTTACCTGATCCAAAATAACCATTCACCCATGCACAGACCCATTCGGGTTGGGATCTTCTCGATTCGACAAATTCATCGAGAATATCTTCAAAATAACGCCCGATTTCATCGGTCACGACATAGTCTTCAAGATCCTGCCCTAATTTCTTTGGATCTATTTCATTAATCTTTATAACCCGCTCAAAAGTTCGGCATGGATCCTTTAGAAAGACATCGCTAACTTTCATTTTTACCTCCCAAAAATCATAGCTCGATAATAACGTCCCTCTGTTTCATCTAAAAACCTAAGATTTTCCTCCTTTCGTGACCCTGGAAATGGAATCACTATTGTGGAGTGTGTTTGGTTCTCAAGCTGTGCAAGAATCTGTGACACATGAACAAAGGGAAAGAGAGCGCCTGCCCTGAGCAGAAAAACTCCTCGAGTTGGCTTGTCTTCCTTCATGGAATCAAATTGTCCGGGGATTCCATTCAGAAGGCAATCCGATATTTTTTCAGGTAGAATAGCAACTAACTCTTTCCTCAGATCTTCACGTTGATTTTCTTCTATCTCCCTCCCTTCAGGTTGAAGATATGGTAAGTCCTTAAGTATATAGGATAAGACTTTCCCTAAGTAGATTGTCTGAATGGTAAAACCTTCATTTTGGAGTCGCTTTGCAAAATTTTTGAATTCACGTAGGCACCTATTTTCCTCTTTCGGATGATAAACATAGATAAAAAAGGGAACTCCTGAAGGAGATGGCTTTCCCTTCAAGCTGGATTTTACCTGTTCTGCTAATCTTTGAAAGTCGTCCTTATCCCAGCTCACAGATCCATTCCTCCAAATTATTAAATCGCGGTATAAATTCAACCACACCTGCTCCCTCGGTATAATACCACCACCGTTTTTCATTTCCCTTCTTAAGCAGATAAGTTTTATCTTCGTGAGTCAAACACAGAGGTACTAATGCCTTATGTTTTAAAGTTTTTCTAATAGATCGATTGCTTCCGAAAAGCCAAAATAAAAAGAAGGTAAAGGTCTCCTCGCGTATATAGGGTTTCGTTAGAAGGTTGTCTTTAAGAAAACCCGTCTCTCTGAGCATAGTTTTGAATTTTACTGTCCACTTTCTTAGAGTGCTGGTAGACCAGTGAGCACCGGTCAAGTCTTTCAGTCGGTTAAGAAGTTCAACAACGACTGAATTTCGGAGGATAAAACTATTCGCAAGATTTGGTATAAGAATTTCTTTAAATATGTTCTGAATTATATAGTCTGCGTGATAAGCGTAAACTAACAGGCTCTGATTTTTTGCTCTTCCTGAGATAGACCTGGATAAGAATTGTCCAAGCTGTGTTGGTGTCGGAAGCCATTCAGGAGCCTGAATATAGCGTCGTTTAATCTCACTAAGAATACCAATCTCTGTCTCCCTTGATCCCTTTTGAAGTATCCCATTATCAAGGAGATTTTTTCTTGTCTTTTCCCATGAATTTGAATTCGATAACTCTGCAAGAACTATAGCGGTTTCCCTAAAAATACTCCCTGTACGATGTAAGTGAAGTGCAAAATGCTTTTTAGACATCTTACTCATATCCTGTCTTTATGAGTTATGAGTGCAAAATACGTCCACACCTTCTTTGACTTTCTAAAAGGGGTTAAATCAAATCAGCTTAGAGCTGTCTATCTTCCGCATGCCGATTGCCGTAAAAGAGGGTTTCAGTAAACTTCTATGATTACAAGATCGTTGAAGGTTGTTGTCCCAAATCGGGAACGTGCCATAAGATATGCAAGACCGAAAGCATCAAGGCAAATGCTTGTATAAATGTTCGGGATGCCATCTTTTAATTGCTAGGAATATTCCTCTTCAAGGATTTCTACCGATGTATCGAGCATTTCTCCTATGCTTGACTGGGTTGCGTTCTTAACCATGTAATTCCATCTCGCTTTTTTCAGAATGCCTTGTGAAAGGCGATTATCTTTGTCCCCTAATGCCTTCCTTCGGAACCGGTAAGCCAGCACGTGCTCATCACTACTTATGTCTGAAAAATACTCTTTCCAATTCCTTCCTTCTTTCCCCCCAACGCAAAGGACAAATACCTAAGGAATATCAAACCAAGGACTATATATTTATATTCGTGAACTTAACTCTTTTTCTCAGCTTATCCGCAGCTTTCCATAGTTTGTCTTCAAGATTTATGTCTTTTTCTTTCATTGTCTCATTCCCGTTACATGCGACGCCTGTTGCAATTCCCATTGATCTTGCCTCGAGCTTTCTGAGAATACGAAACTTTGGCTACTCAATCGTATGTAGAAACTTATAACCACCTGCGTGTGAACCTTGCGTAGTTATACTCATCTATTAACTTAGCTAACGTCTTATTGCCCTGAGATTTGGACAAGTTCTCTATAGCCTCTTTTCGGCTGCAATCATGATCCTTCATATAAGTTTCTATTGCTTCATTTATTTCCTTCTTCATTAACGGCATAAACCTGTAAGCGTAGTCATAGCCTGTAGCTGTTTTCATCTTACTGATCTTCAAAACGTTGTAGCATATTGAGTCGTCCCACATAACGAATAGATCTGGGTGAATCGTATGGATGATTTTTGAAGTGTCTGTGGACTCATATCTCGGAAAAGAATGGGCTATTTCCTCGAAGATAATGAAGATAACCTGCGAACACGTTACTAAGCTCTGCCTACCCATCTTTTTTTCAAAATCCACCTCATGTATTGTTTCAGTTCGAAGTTCTTTCAGAAGAGGATAGACTAGGCTATACACCTCCCTGAATTTCACAATATTATCTTGGTCAACTCGGAAGTGGAAATCCCACTTTTTAATGAAACCGAAAAGCTTCTCTATTTCTCCATCAGAAATAAATGGGGTACTTTCCCACTCCTTCCAATCTTTCTCTCGTACGTAGTCATCATAAAAACGCGCTCGCCTTTCCTTCAGTTTGAATAACCGGGCTCCTTGCAGAAGTCCTTTGTAATTCACGCTATCCACCTATCATGACTCATTCTGGCTTTTGTCTTTTTGAGACATAAAACTTTCTTTGATTGCTTGACTACGACTATTATCGTGGTACTTAAGTTCTAGTTCTGCCCTAGAATTACGTTATTTTTCTAGAGATCTGCTCAATATTTGTTTTAACGCCAATAATTCTTGGTCCGTCTCCCACCTGTTCGGGGCCTCTTTTTTGAATTTAATCAACAATGAGACTAAATTTGTGCTCTTTGATAGGTTGGCATATTGTCTAACAGTTTTTCCAGCTCTTGCCAGTGCCTCACGACCTAAGTCCTTTGAAATCATTGTTCTTGGAGAAACGAATTTACCATCCAAAAAATCTACGTAGAAACTTAGCTGTTTCGCCTGATCTAAAGTAAAGCGGCCCGGTGCACTCAGTCTTTGTTTCACCCCCTTTGCTCCTTCGGACCTCAACGTTTCTGCAAATTGCATAACTATTGCATGAGCTTGTTTTATTTCGTGAGATTTGAAGTTTTTCTCAAATCTTTTCCATTTCTTTTCGTCCGTTTTAGAGATCAAGACTCCTCTGGCTATAACTTCTATTTTACCAATTTCTTCCATAGCTAAAACACACAAAGAAAAACATCTGGCGAATCTGTTTTTGTTAAAGAGCAACCTTGCATCTTCAATTAAATCGGCTGCGTTTTCAACACACAATTGGATCCCTTTGGCGAGCTCCTTTACTTTGATAGAACTCACTTATTAAACCTCCAAATAGGCGTTACCTTGGCCGACAATCCATCCCAATCCAGCAATCCGTCAACATACAACCTCCGGTTTTTCTCCCGACCCCCCTTGTCCTTTTACCTCGAGAAGCCCCCAACTCCTCTCGTCTTTTGTTTTCTCTGATTTTTCAACATCTCAAAATCGGCTCTGTTTGATTGGTACTATTTGTAAGTTCTACTATACCAATTATACATTTATTAGCTACTACTTTCTTGAAAAATCCCGGAGAGGAGTGCCTTCCATTCCTTTTCATTCGGGGTTATTCGTACTTCTTTTAATCCTGGAACTATTCTAAAACTGATTGTTACAATAATTATCCACTGTCTGGCGTACTTAAATTTCAAGCCAATTTCGTTTTTCAAAAGATCATCTCTTTCTTTATTAGATAAATTCTTGATATTAGCTAACTGGAGTATAGTAGGCTCTATTTCTGGTGAAATAATTTTGTGGTCGTGAATCTCTAAAAATCCGGGTATTTCTAAATCAGGTTGCTCAACTTTATAGTTTACAAAGCCAGTCTCAAAATCTTGAATAATTATATCTCTTTTCGTCTTATAATCCTTAGCTGCAAATAATTCAAAATCTAACTCACCGGATTGTATTTTTAACTCCTCTCGTTTGACTTTACAGTCATACTTGTAATTTCCTAAATTATTCGCAGATATGAAACCAGATTTGTTACCAGAATCATCTTCGATTTTTACCCATTGTTTACCTCCAGAATCAGTAACCCATTTGATTACCAAATACTCTTCTCGGGGAGAAATTTCCCATTCGGTTCGATTCCCATTGTCTACACGAGGTGAACTTCTAACAAAAACCTTATTAGCACTTATTTCTCCTAGCTTGTCGTTGATGTTTTTTATAAATTCTTTGTCAATCCAACCTTCTCTACCACTATTGTACTCAATTTTTACCCATCCTCCTTGCTTTCTCACAAGTTTCACTTCCTTTCCTCGGGTTAGAATATCTTTTATATTACCGTCATCAAATTCCGGTGTTTTTCTTATAACCTCCATTCGCGACAAAATTTCGCCCCTTTTTATTATCTCGAAGATCTGCAATTTGATAGTCCAACGTTCACTTTTCATTTTTCGGCCAGGACGCTGTGTCAAATTTGTTAAACATATTTGTGCCCACAGGTTAATTTTCCCATTATTTATTAATCCTTCCACACTTTCTTTTAGACTTTCGGCATCAACCTCAAAATCATCAAAAATGTAAACTGGTTCAGGTTTATTAAAATAAGAATAGATTTGCCATCCGAGGGAGATAACCGCAATAACTAGAGCTATCCAACCTGCTGTAATTTTGCGTTTTTTCATTTTTTAAAAGGTTTACCCATTTCTTATTTTTAAACAGATGTTAGCAAAGTCACAAAACGAACAAAAAGGATTAGGAGTTGGCAGGAACTCTTGGGTAGTCTCTATTTCCTTCACAAGGTCCTTTATCCCAATAAGCCCCTGTTTAATTTGCTTATCATTTCGTGAGGTAGTTACCTTTTTATTATTTTCAAGAAAATAGTAGTTGAACCTGGTAGGCCTTATCCTGTAGCGGTACTGTAGGGCAAGGTAGTAGATGGTAAGCTGAAGATCCTCCTCTTCTTTTTCTATATCAGTGTTTTTACCTGTCTTGTAGTCTATCAGCTCATAGCCTCCATTTGGTAATTTGTCTACCCGATCTATTCTCACTGACAAAATGAGATTGTCTTCGATTGTGGCAGAAAAGTTTCCCTCAACCATTAAAAGGATAATGTATGGATCATGCCTTTCGTAGAATCTAGAGAGCATCTCCCATGCCCTGAGGGCGTATTCCTTTTCCTCTCGATCGTCTCTATAGCCCTTGCTTACCCAATGTTTCTTTAATAATTTTACAAGATTCTGAAGGGTACGAAAACTCTTATTTCTTACTTGGAAGAAGTCTCTTAAGGCAAGATGAACGCTGTTTCCCATGCTGAGGTAAGGCCTGTCTTTCTTCAAGTGCCAGAGGTTGTCTACGTAAAGGCACTTGTACTTGAAGGGGCACTCTTTAAAGGTTGAGAGTTTTGAGTAGCTTACTTTCATGTTTGAACTTCTGTAGGAGTTTCTCTAGCTTTTCGCTGTTAGTTACAGATATTTACAAGTACCTGGCAGTCTTTCTTGTCTGAGAAGTTTTTCTACTTCATTTCTTAGGACTCCGCCTTCGGGTATAAGTACTTCTGCTTGTTTGACTAAATCTTCAGCGGAATCTTTTTCTTGAGCCAAGTTCTCGATTTTTTCTCTGCACTCTTTTATCTGCTTAAGATTGCCTTGGGCTACATTTCTATGAATGGTTTTAAGAATAGCTATATCTTTTCGCTCTTCTATTTCGAGAAAATCATTGTTGTCTTCTTCTATCCGCTTTTTTAATACAAATACAGCCAAAAGATTCTCATAAATATAAGGGGCTGTTCCTCCAGAGACACCTCTATATGATGGCAGACTAATTTGACTCTTTATTTCTTCTCTTATTTTTTCAACGGCATTAAGACAGCTTTTGTTATACCCGTCGAACTGTTGTTTGAATTCCTCATAGGTTCTTATGAATTGTGGAAAATGTTTCTCCTTAGTACAGGAATAAAGTTTGTCATCGGGTATAAAACTGGACGTCTTTTCAGGTGGTATACCCCTATCTAATACACTTTGGTGCGGGTCATCAATTTTTAATTCAAATTCCAATTCTTTACTTGCTTTTTTATAATCTTCTTTTGATATAAATCTACTCCGTTTTCGTTTTGTGTCCGAGATAATATGTACCCATTTTTCATGAAGCGTTGGGAGATAGTAATTCGTTAGGCCGTCCTTTAGAGGTTGGAGGACTTCGGTTTTTATCTTTTTGGAGTGTCGGTTTTTTCTCTCCTGTTTTTCTTTATATTTCGCTGCTAAACGTGGGCCAAGAAAAACACCAACCATTGTAGCTACGGCAACGATCGCTGCCCAATATGTCCTAAAAAAAACTATTATCTCCTGCATTGGATCCTTCGTCCCTCAAAACTACTCCTTGAGTATCCCGCCATTCTTGAATGGGCGATTCGTGATGCCATTTTTAGTTCGATTTTCTAGGATTCTTGCTTCTTCCCTTGTCCAACCACTTGTCGATCTCTTCTTTCTTAAACCGCCAAAACCTTCCTACTTTAAAGGCTGGCATTTTGCCTTTTCTAGCCCAAGCGTAAATTGTGTACTGGTCTACCTGTAGGTACTCTGCTATTTGTTCAACAGTCATCAATCTATCGGACATTGTAACGCCCTATGTGGATTTACTGAGAATTGTTGTAATATAACGTAATTTATCATGAATGTCAAATTTTTGGGGATTGTATAACCGTGCAGTTATATAGAGATATGTAAAACCTCAAGGTGAACCGGTTACACCAGTAACAATATGTATTGACAAATGGCGATGCTGTGATTTTTGAGGAGATTGATCTCACAATAAGGAGCAGGGAATAGCGAACATTTTTGTTTTCACTGTAAGAATGTGAGGGCGGATGCCGGTTAAATTATAACTATCATTCTATCCTTTGCTTTTTGGGCCGTATTGTTCCCTTCTATAATTGTAGTTTCTCTCTCCTAATTGAATATAGCCGCTCGTGTTTCTCCAAATTTTCGTCTTCATTTAAGTCAAAGACAGAATTGACTTTATTCAAAATCATCAAAAAATAACGGTGGCTAAATACCAATGCGTTAGGTATTGATTTCTCCCCTGGTCCGACCCTTATCACTACTCGATCTTTCTCAACGGTCATATATCCCTTCGCACTCGTTGAAGTTGGATGTACAAGGCTAGATAGGTGTCTGTAATATATGTATTGGGCTTCAAGCCCCATTTTTCTCGCTAACTGTTCATAACTCCAACCTTGCTTCTTTTTGATTTTTTCCGGCAATTCCTCGTAACTCCTTCGAATTTCAGATTTCTTACTTAACCATTTTCCTTTGACTTTAAAAAAATCGGTGGGTTCTCTTTCAATAGCATCCAAGAGAATTTTTCTCTCTCGTAAGTCAAACTGTATCCACTCTGTGATTCTTTCTTCAGTTTTCTTTTCACCTTCAAACATATAGAAGATGATTATCGAATTCTCAAGTAAACTCCTCACCAGGATCAGTGCGTCTCTTCCAAAACCAGTCTTACACAAGATTTGTATGGACTGATAGGTGTCGCGGGATTTCCCGAACAGGTAATTTAATGTCGCTCTAGACATATCTCCAACAATCCTTCTAGGAGGTTTTTTTCTCATTCTATCAGCTAACTCTAACAGCTCGTCATTCGTTTTGAAGTATGGTCCATATTCTCCGTGCAAAGCTCTGCGCCAGTCTGTTTCCCGGGTATGAAGTTCCGGTAGTTTTGCAAATTGCTTTTCCTCTTCTGTCATTACAATTCCTTCCCCACAAGACTGTAAATTTTATCTCTGATTTCCCCCTAGAATATTCTACCTCAGCTAAGTTCTCGAAAAGTACGGGCAATCTTTTTTAATTGTCCAATAGTTACACCATATCCCAGATACGTCTCAATACCAGGTTTTTTAGTTTCTGTATTTCCTTTGTCTGATCAATAGAAATTATAAGAAGAAATCGACATTTTTATCTCTTTGATTAACTTAACTAAAATATATCTTCTAGCTCTCGCTGTCTTTTTTCAGCTTTTTCTTTTTCTAATTTCTCAAGTTCCTCGTCTAATTCTTTACTCATAGAAGTATTAATATAACTAATAACATAGAGTCTTTCTGTATTTTTCCAAAAAAGATAGATTTCATTTCCTTGTGTATCCTTCCAGGACCAGGAGTCAACCTTAAGAGAGATAATAGCTCTAGGAATCTCACGATATTCTTCTGTAGGTTTATATTTTTGTTCTATGGCTTCCCAAAACCACTTAAAATACTCATAGCCAAGTAAAGGAGATGGGCTCAGCTGCACTTTATATAATTGATTCCTATAGAAATAAAAGCTAAATACAGTATGCTTTTTTAAAATTGTGTCGCCAAAAGAGAAAGTCGATACTAAATCTTCTGTAAGAAGTTCTCCTGGGTATTCAGATGAAAAGTAACGAACTCTTTCAAGACGTGGTGGAAAATGCTGAGCGGGAAAAGCTTACTTTACTTCCCCAGGCGACATCCCCCATTTTGCTCCCTGATACCCATCTGTTTTTCTTGAAGTAATTGTCGCTCCAGATGCATTAATATTAATAGCTAATAATCCCACCAATACGACGATTCCCAGTGTTTTCATTATATCCATTTTTTTATTTTTAATTCCCCTTTCATTAACTTTCAGCAATATAACCTCGGCAATGAGTAATTATCTCCATCTCTTCCTTTTTGAGACCCGAAGATTCCTTGAAATTCCTCTTGTTCTTGATGCAATTTTGGCTCAATTTTTACCAGTCCTCCTCGGTCTTCTCGGCCTGCTTTTCCTTTTCAGCCTCCTCCGCTCTCCTCTTGGCCTCGGTGTATTCCGAGAAAATGGTCCAGTCGCCCAAACTTAAGGAACCTTTATCGTCCGCCATGTCGTAGGCCAGAACCACCATAGTCTCCGGGCTTGTCCAGGCATGCTCGTGGAATCCTTTAGTTGTCTCCTCCCCGAACTTCCCCTGACAGATGCTCCCCAAAAGCTTATAATTCCGCTCACCATAGAAATACAGGTCAATCCTCATGAACCTCTCGGGCGAACCAAAGAACGAGTAGTATATCTTATAGAACCAAGCGTCCCCGATGTGCAACTTCTCGTTTGGCAGTTTGTAGAGTCTCCGCTCCCCCTTCATTATACCAACATACACCATATGCTCGGTCGGCGGATTTCCCCATTTGAGATGTCTGAAGCCATCCGGCTCGTTCTGGAAGGCAAGTCCAGTATGAGCCAATGAAAATGCTAATATTGTGGCGGTCAAAAACCATAATAGCCTTCTTATTCTTCTCAAGTTTTCTCACCCTTTCTTATTATCTTTCAACTTCCGCTATGTAAAGTTATCCGAAATTGAGTTCATTTCAATGCCTCTTTTATGTAGGTAATAAGTTCGGTGCACTTATTGCCATCTCTACCTCTAAAGTCTGAGGCATTTCCGTACAGAAGTCTATACTTTCTGATTTTGCTCCCTTGAATTGGTAATATCTTTCTTATTGATTTTTCCAGATTTTCCCCTTGTTCGGCCTTGGCACTCGCCACTTTCAGTCGAGATCTATTCAATATTTGAATGAATGAGACTGAATCGCCCATTCTAATAGGGATATTGTTCTCAGACTCATGAATGAAGTAAGAAGATAAAGCTGACGTAAGGAATTTACCACATATCTGTATTGGTGTAATGTCTGCTTCTTCGATTTCAATAATCACACGAATTTTATTATCCTTAAGTATCAATAGATCAAGATTACAGTATTCAGTTTCATTTGATTTTTTCTTTCTACAGAACAAGGGTATATTCTGTTGCCCACCACATGCCGGGTCTTTTATTATTTTGCAGTTTGGAAATTTATGGCTATCGATACATTCTCCAACGGTTTTGTGTAATGGGTGTCCCATTTTAATTCCTTCGGTTAATCACAATTTCCGATAACTGCTTAAGTTCGTAACAGGGGATCCGGGGTATCAAAAAAAAATCAACGAATTTGAAGAAGTTCTAAAAAAACAGTTTTAGTTAAAAATCTCTATATCCCCACCTGGCTTACCAAAAAATCTTGATAAAGAAGTTTCAAAGCTACCTAGCTCTTTTATAGGTTGCCTTCCATTGACAAAATGGCTCTATGAGCCTCTATTACATTCTTTTCTCTTATCAATCAGCATAAAATCCTGATTGACCGCATCCATCCGTAAGTCATTCGGTTCGCGGCATAACATATACTAAGGTCATCTGATGAGGATCACTTGCTTCCCATGTAGGCATTTTTCTTTCTTCTAATTTATCTGCTTTTAACTCACCATTTTCAAACTCTAGATCTAAATAAAGAGGAAGATCTTTAAAAACATATGTTTTGATGTAGTACAATCCTGGTTCATCAATTTCAAAATGTTCGTTCTTTGTATTTCCAATAAGAATTTTCTTTGTCCCGTTTTCTTCAATTTGCCCTATCGGGATTATTTTCCCCTCTATGTGAACCCATGGAGGGTGTCTTTCAGGGGTAACTTTTTTGAGTTCCCACGTCACGTAGAAATCGGAGGGTGCAGCGTAGTTCATTGTCTGAACCTCCACTTTAAATTCTTCTCCTGCCTCCACCCAGGAATATTCAGTCCTAGCAAAATGATTCCAAGGCTGACGTAAGAACCGAATTTTCCGTTTGTATCCCTTTGTCCATCTGTCCTTCTTCGTTGGCTTAATTTCAAACTCACAAACATAGTCAGTCTTGTCTTCGGGTATGTATGCACTGATCAAAAACGGAGGGTTTTCTCCAGGAGATAACTCTACGTTTTCTTTTATACGTTTCTTTTTATAATGAAAATCCACAACTTTGGCTTCTCCACTTCTATTCTCTATGTAGATTGGCACTTTCCATTTTTCTCCTTCGTTAGATAACCCAAAAGGGACTTCAAAAATACAATCTTCTCCTATTAGCGTCGTGTTAGTATAGATTCTAAAGGGACTGGTAAAGAGACTATAATAGAATAAGACAATAAGAATAAGTACCCCAACAATTACAGCTTCTACACCTAATAGGAACTTGCGACCTAGCGATTTGCGCAGCACAGAAAATCCCGATGTTAGGATGTGGACTATTAGTCCGCCCATAACTACAAAGAATATACCTCTCAGTAGATCCATTTTACACCTCCCATATAATCAAATTGAGTTAATGGGGTCTGTCTTTCTAAGATAGTGATTTTCACTTCCTCTCTTGCTTTTTGACCCCTTTTTACTAGCCTGAAAACTGGGATAGCCTGTCTAATCAAAAAGTTCTTTCTCATCATTTCCAGGTGAGAATGCCCCTTCCTATCTTCAAGCTATCTCCCCATGCACCTTATCCACCTTATCAATGAGCTTCTTAAACTCAGGCCAATTATCAAAGAGGTAAAACCTTACTTCTCTTCCTTCTCACTTCCTTTATTTCACTTTCTGTCTCAGACTCTTCCCTGCCACAAACTTGGGAACTTTTTTGGCCGGTATCCGAATGGTTTTTCCTGTCTGAGGATTTACTCCCCTTCTTGCCTTTCTTTCCATGACCTGAAAAGTGCCAAAACCAACTAATGTTACTCTCTCGTTCCTTGCCAGAGAATCAGTAATAGCTGGGGTTATGGCATCCACTACATTGTTAGCATCCTTCTTTGTCAGACCAACTTTCCCTGCTATCTCTTCTACTAATCCTGCTTTGTTCATTCTTTCCTCCTATATTTTGCTGTGCTTTTTTAGTACCCAAAACACAATAAGGCCAACACCTATGACTATCATTCCATAATATGAAAGCCACATAAATAAAAAAAGAACAGGAATTCCTACTGCTAATATACGAGAAGCTTGATGGGCAGGAATTTGATACCACCTGCGCCTGACAGATTGACAATATCTATGCTGATGAAAATTCAGATCTGCTTCCAGTTCATGTAGTCGCCTAATTTTTTGGTGATTCCACAACGTGCAGAATTTTCCATACACCCCCCATGTGCCCATTAGAATTAAGGAGAAGAAAAATAGAAAAGGGAACCATTGACTAGCTTGGGTACCTGAAAAAGCAAAGCCCGTCACTAGTGCAATTGCTCCGATTAACACTGAGCCAACCTGCCATTTCAGAGCGTTAAAGTGTTTGTACATATCTTGTGTCGCTTTGTATTCTTCTATCAGTAACGTAACCTTTTCATCATTCATCCTTTTCCCCCAAGTTATCTTCTTTCAATCCCTACTATATCAGTCCAGAAGCCGTTTGTCAATTAAAGAGAAGTAATCAGTATAAATATTTGATTAGCTATTATCAATAATGAGGCAAAACTATATGGCAGATGTATATTATTCGGATAGACTCAGGTCTTGGCACCTATGTTTTACTTTTAGAGACTTGGAGGATGCAAAGCTATTTATAAAAGATATGGAAAAGTATGATAGAAAGGTATTAACGGGACCAAGTTATTGGAAACTAGATGAGTCTAAAGAGCCTCACGTTGTAGGAACTATCTTTGAAAGAGAAGTAAACTTCAACTACGTTAGACAAACTGCTAAGAAATTCAATGGAAAGGAATACAAAATAGCCGACGATAGCTGGATTAATGAAATGTTTAATAAAAGCAGTTTTAAGATTATAGGAGATGCTGGAAGTGTGATAGGGAAGGGGACTGAAAAATCATGAAAAAGTATCAAGCTCACGAATTTCCAAAAAGACAGACGAGGGATAAAATTAAAGTCGAGGTCTTCTACAAAAAGTATGAGATTCCTTTCTTTAATGGTACCTATGAAAAGATTACAGAATTTGAAGTAGAGGAAACAAGCATTCCCAAGATTTTGGAAAAAGTTTACCGAGAAATGAATATTGTTGATGGTAAAGAAGACGAGAGGGTATATAGATTAAAAGTAAGAAGCATGTCAGTAGGCGATATAGTTAAAATTAAAGGAAGAACCTTTAGGGTTAATAATGTTGGTTGGAGTGAGATTAAGAAGTTATAATGTCAATTACATCAACGTAGACTCATTAATACAAAGCATTTATCATTTCTGCTACTCGTTTTAGTATAGGTGCGGAAGGAAGGAGAGTCGACATTTTTGTTAAATGTGATAAAAGGTTTCTCATCTTTCCCCCAACATCGTACAACTCTTCTTTCTCTTTAGGGATAACTTTTGCGCCAACAAGTCCTTTGAGAATTTTAGGAAACCTGTAATATTCTTCTCTCCGAAAGCCTCCTCTTTCTACCCATTTATAGTCTTTGCCGAACATATCTATGTATTTATTTCTCATAGTGGACTCCAACGTAAGAAATGCATAGTGTTGGGAAACTGTGAAAAACGGATAGTAAAAATAACCAAAGACGTAGAGCTTCTTACAGACTGTAAACACCTTTTTCGTTGCTTCTGGAACTGACGCATCTAGTCGGATTTTTGCAACGTCCCTTTGCAAATCTTCAATTGTAATCTCTCTTGGCTTTCCGTCTTTTATTCTTACGAAGGGGAAAGTCTCATCTTTTTTCGTAATTTTGGAGAGAGAGAAAATACGTTCTTCAGACTCAAACTCATTCTTCATTTCGCACCTCCAAAACCTATCTTATCGGCTCCCAATCCATTGCCAAGAAACTGACACTATTATTACTCATCCTCAAAATATATCTCCATCGGTCTGAACAAATAGGACTTTTTCAAATCTTCCCCCTCTTTTATCTCTCTTATTAGCTTTTCCTTTCCTTCTCCAACAGCTTTCTCAAAGTATTCTTTATAACAGGGCTTACACACAAGACCCCAAGAAACCCAGTAAGAATTCTGATTAGCTTTCTTGTTCTCGGTTAATTGTGTATTGCAGGCATCACACAGAAGTTCAGGTTTTTCGATTTTGTATGGCTCCACCTTAAACACCAATCGTCTTTAATCTTTTTAACTTTTCCACTCTCTTTCTACTTTGACAGTCTCTGCTCTCATATTATAATAGTAAATGATTGTCATGAATATATTTGACTACGGAGCTTAATAGTTATGGTTATTCCTCTTGGACTTGTAACAGGGTTCAGCGGGGCATTATTGCTTGTGAAAAGCAGTTATCCCCGACGAAAAGAGATCAGATATTTGGCAACAACTTATTGGGGCCACAATCCTATTCTCCTCAAAAATTTAATAATTAACCGCTGGACAGCTGTCTTTGGTTCGATATGGTTATCTATCGGGTTTTTCCTGCAACTTGTTAATTACAATCTATATCTCGATTCCATCTCAAAGTCCGTAATTCCATTTGGAATAATTATGGGACTCTTCGTAATCTCTTGGGTTTCTCCATCGTATATGGTTCGATACCAATATTGTCCTCCAGACATCGACGAAACTATCAAGAATATGAAGTCAAACAGGCTTTTGCTCTTAAACAACGGACTAGAGCCAGATGAAAAATCAAGGGGTGAAAAAATCCCTGACAAGCAAAGAAAAGAGCGAATAGACCGTGCTAAACAACGTGTTGATGGACTCGGACGAGTTTTACTCATAAAACGTAAAGCAAACGAAGCTTACCCTCATTACTATCAGCGGCTCATCTTTCGTCTGGAGAAAAATAAAAAAAGATATAGATAAACTCTTCCTATATACTCCAGCACAGCTTACGTCTGTTTTTCATTTTGGGAAAGTTTATGGGTAGGAAAACGGGGGCCTCTCTTATAAAAAACTTGTGACCATATTGTGACTATAATTGGTACAAATTAACACAAATCCAGCTAAATTGGAACGAACACAAAAAAGCTAGAAGTTGCTCTGGATTTAGGATTTGCTCATTTGGTGGTAGTATCAGAATCGCGGCTCATAGATTTCCTAAACCGCGTGTCGCGGGTTCGAGTCCTGCCAGGCGCGCCAGCGTCTGAAATGTGCTTTTTGAGAGGGTTTTCGAATCACTAACTGAAAAACAATTCCTCATATCCCACCTGAGAACAGAGATACCTAGTTTCAATTTCTGTTTATCATATTTTAGTTCATATTGACAAGTGCTGAGATTTGGTTTATGTCGCGAAGATCCCACCAAAACGCTGGATATTTAAAGATCCGGAATGGTTTGAATCCGAGAACGTAAAGGTTAGCCAGGACTTGTTAGGTTAGTATTTATCTGAAACTGCCGATTTACGCTCTGACTAAGGGTTTTACTAACTCAAACTGGTAGGTGATATTGCGACCACAACATAAAAGTAACAGATGAGGCAGCAAGGAATATAAGAGAGTATGTAGAAGAGGGAGGCATATTTGTTGCTGGATTTAGACTGGGAATAAAGGACAAAAATAGCAATATAGTAAAAGAAGTTCTTCCCGGTAAGTTAAGAGAACTTTTTGGCATAAATATATATACTTGGGATAATTTAAAAGAAAGAAATGTAGAGGTGAAAGATAATGAGGGAAATACCTATCAGGCTGATACCTTTGCTGATCTTATAATAGCAAATAAGGCAAAAACTATAGCTAAATATAATAGCGGCTGGCATTCTCCTTACGCAGCGGTTACAGTAAATAAAGTCAAGTCCAAAATCTTCTGTATAAAAGTGCAACATTTACTATTTTTCTCTAACCTAAAATCCTCATTTTATCAGCTTATAAGGTCATAAAAAGACGACACAATGTCGTCTTTTTTACTAAATATTCACGAACCCTTATAAAAAAGCTATTCTTAAAATTAAGAAATTGGAATGATTGGTAAAAAACCATTAGTTGAGGCTCAAAATTCTCAATTTACCGGGTCAAAGTATTATAAAACGTAGCATTTTTTCCACCAAAGACACAACTCCTTCCAGGTCCAAGGCAAAAATCTAATCCAGTAAACTTCTAATTTACTGCAATAAATCAATTACCTGCTGGTGATTTTTCTTTTTCGCCATATCCAATGCAGTCTTACCCTGTTTATCTTTTAAATTGGGATCAGCACCATACTTTAAAAACAGTTTTACGAACTTTACATTCCCTTTATAAGCAGCCTGCATTAAAGGAGTATTCCCGCTCTTAGGGGCTTGATTAGGATTAGCGCCATGGGAAAGAAACATTTCAATAATTTGATAATCTTCCTCGTTTTTACTGGTTAAAGCCCGACTGGTCATCGTTCCTAAAGCGGTAAAATTTATTTTCTCTGAACTACCTACTTTAGAATCAGGGTCTGCTCCAGCTTCCAACAGAAGAGGAATCATTCCTTTATAGTTATCAAAGTTATTAACGGCAAGGGTTAGAGCATTATTACCATATTCATCCTGGAAGTTTATTTGTGGATTATAGTCTAATACCAATTTGAGCATCTCAGTATTACTATATCTACAAACTGCCATTAGTAGGGAATCAGTAGAGGAAGGATTCATGTTTACATCTAACCCGGAATCAAGCAGGGCTTTTACCTTATCCAATTCATTATGTATAATATCCTGAACTAACTGTTGTTTCTCCTCTTTGGAAAGCTCTTTGACCTTTACGAGAAAATGCTCTAACAATACTTTAACCCCACCAGATTCCCCAGCCGTAATGTCCAGGGTTCGAATTTGTCCGGGATTAAATTCCCATTTCCTTACCTGTCCGTTCGTTAGTCTAAAATCCTCTTCTTTTAATGCATCTTTATATTCTCCTTTATAAAATTTTATCTTTATAGGAGAGTCTTCTGCTGCTTGGCTATCACCAGTTAAAGTAAGTACGACCTTATACTCTTCATATACGAATAATCCTCTTCCACTTTCTTCCAGCAGGAAATATTCTTCCCGCTTAACTTCATCAAATGAAGAGTATTCCTTTGTAATAAATGCGCTAATTAACCCTTCTTCTACCTCTATAAGAATCTCATTTAGCTTAAGCTGAAGGCCAAAAAACGGTTCAGTTTTCTGACCTTTACCGCTGAGGCTGGATTCAATTACTTCAGCTTCTACAGGTTGCCCATTTCTTAAAGGCGTTATTTTATAAACAGATTTCTCCTTTATCTGGTTTCTAATTATTACCCGCACGGATTTATCTGGCTCTACTTTAACTCGTAAGGCACCACCTGTTCCCATATACCTTCCAGCAGGGGCAATAGTCTCTTCCTTTTTGGTAAGCACTGGCCGAGCAGCTTCTTTTTCCTCGGCTTTTTCAGCAGGAGATTTCTCTCTTTGATAATCAGCTGGAACTTTAAATAAAGAATCATCCTGGGGTGCTTCTATAATATTGGTCATTTCAAGTAATCCATCTCCCTGACCACCACCGTAATGGACTATCTGTCGAATAAATTGGTTTAATTTTGGTGAATACCATGCTTCTACCGATGGTTCTTTTTGCTCTGGATAAGTATAGGTATATTTTTCACAAAGATAGCCCAAAACAGTCTCAGTTCCTACCTTTTCTTCATTTTGATTTTCCCTTATTGCTTCCCATGCACGGACAGGATTAAAAAAAGTTGCATCTGTGCCCTTTAGCTCAATATAGGCCTTTTCTTCAGGGTTTAAAGCCCAGGTAATGTCCAGCTCACGGTCAGCAATAATTAGGATGCGATCCTCACCAGTAAGTTTTTCCAGTCTATAGAGACTATCCTCGGCATAATACTGAAATTCATACTCTTTGTCCGGCTGCTTGATTTTCAGATCAGCGCTAAACTCTGCACCTAAAAGGGCAGAATTAAAACAGAAAAAAATAATTAATATCCCCGGTACTAAAAATATTCTATGAAATTTTTTCAACATCTTCTCCTTTATTTTCCTGGATAGACTTCCTTTTTCCAAGTATTAACTTATTTACTTCCCGACCCCTTCTACCTTATTTTTAGATTTCATTACAGATATTTAATTTCATTACTAATTGCTGACAAATTATAAATATATTTTTCTTTTTTGTCAATTATTTGCGAACGAACTGTCAATGCAAAGTAAATATGTCATACTTTTTGCAAAATAAAAATGTCATACCCCTGCCTTGGCTAAAACATTATCTTCAGAAGGAACATACCTTCTCTCTCGTATAGGAATAAGTTTGTAGTTAAGCTCTTCTCTCTGGTAAAAGATATGTATGGATCCATCTAATCGTTTCTGCACTTCTACTTTAGCTTTAGCAAAACTAAATCTTGTTTTGGTTGGGAGAATCAAATATTTGTTTCCTTTATAGCTGATAGTGTGATCCCCATGAACTTCTCGCATCTTTTTTAGACAAAAGATACGATCTAAATCCACTCCTTCAGGAACTTTTCTGTAAGCTATCTCTTCCAACTTGGGTTTTCTGGCAAACTTCCTGTTGTATTTAGGCAAGAATATAGAATGCAGGTATTTATTTGCGTCCTCTAAGGTTGAGATACCTTTCAAGCCTTAGCTCGCTTATTAACCTATCCCGAAACGTCTTCCATAACCTCTCAATCCTTCCCTTTACTTGGGGACTATCAGCAAAGATAGGATTTATACCCAACTCATCCCAGGCTCTTCCTATTTGAGTTTTTTTGTAGTCTTTCTTTAAGTTAAC
>Ga0315547_1000125_pt1 | contig 87888 bp, 55 predicted proteins | sample SalMarSW160240MG_2_FD_202542 | JGI IMG/M metagenome (GOLD analysis project Ga0315547, IMG submission 202542) | Salt marsh sediment microbial communities from the Plum Island Ecosystem LTER, Massachusetts, United States - Salt Marsh Sediment SW1601-240 ...
GCGTCGTGGAGCTGGCCAGGGCCTTCCTGGAAGCACCTTATCGAGCGGGGGTCAGCGTGGAGAAACCGCGCTGGGAGCGCATTGCTGAGGCTTTGCACGAGGCCCTTACCCAGGAACCCACTTTCTGGTTCACTTACTCACACAGCGGGGACAGGGCGGAGTACAATAAGATCAACGTTTGGATTAAAGAGTACCTGGGTATGGAATAGGCGGAGGCTAACGCGGCCACCTTCCTATGGAGCGAAAGACCGCGTACTAAGAATCGCGCCGGCGTCCGATTACTGGCCGTCTATCCAGGCACCTTACAGGGAACACAGCGACGAGAGAGGGCGAAGGCTCGTTTGCTATCCGGAACCGCCTGTTCCTTACTACATCGTCCTGTCGCTCCAAAACGGGCAGGGGGAGGACCCCTACTACATCGAGTGGGAGGATTTGAGCATCCGGAAGCTCTCGAGCTGTTGGACCGGGCGTCATGGAAGGAGCAATGGGTCAAGCGGATTTGCGATTTCGCATTTCGGATTCCGCGATCTGACTTCGTGGCTTCGCGTCTTTGCGCCTTTGCGAGAGCGGTCCTCGTCCGCGTTTTTCTCGCCAAGACGCCAGGGGTCGTCCCTCTCAAGGTTTCACTTGTCTCATTCCGCGACACTTCGCGTCTCTGCGTCTCTGCGTTAGAGCAGATAGTAGAAGAAGCAAAAACAATGGCAAACGCAGAGACGAAAAGGCGAAAAGAGGACTCCTACTTGATTTCGGCCGCGGGGCTGTCCGCCAAACGCCGAATCTGTTTTATTACCGCACAGTTGTCAAGTTGGCCGTCCCCCGCGTTTATCGCCGCTTCCATTATCTGCTTATGAACTCGCGCCAGCGGAAGGGATTGCCCGAACCTTTCCGCATAATCGAGGATAATCGCGAGGTCCTTGTTGTGCTGAGATATTCGCGATTGAGGTTTGAAATCCTCCTCGATCATCTTCTGTCCTTTGACGTCCATGGAGCAGGAGTAGGCGGGCGTCTTCTTCATGAGATTTAGAAATGTTTGTAGATTAAGCCCAAGTTTTTCAGCAAAGACCAAACCCTCCGCCAGAACAAGCCGATTCAAGCCCAGGACCAGATTGCCGGCCAGTTTCACCTTCGACCCGTCACCCGAGGGGCCAACGCGAAAAAACTTTTTCGCGAGCGCCCCAAACAGGTCTTTACACGCCTCATAGCCCTCCGGCTCGCCCCCGACCATCAAAACTCCTTCTCGGCGCCGAATCTGCTCGCTGGAACCGGAGATCGGCGAATCCAAAAAGAATATTCCTTAAAGGGGGGGTGTAGAACCGGGGTCGAGATTGGCGCACGGGCTGGGTCCAAGGACAATTCCGCCACTGAAATGAAGCCACTCCCAACTCGCCAGGGGGATTGACTTCGACCTTGTAACCAATTATGATAGGGCAATGCGATTGGAGAACCACAGACTATTCATTGTGAATAAGCTTGGGTTCGATTACGTCGTCATATCGAGACGTTCACTGACCCGGATTGGCAACTGCGATACAGCCGCATTCGGGTGCACAGCGGCGAAGGAAAGACATAGGGTGAGAGAAAATGAAAGGTAGAGTTTTTTTCGCACTTGTGGTCGTGGTTTTACCGTGTGTTTTATTGTCCCGCGTCTCAAACGGGGCGTGGATATGGACAAGGGAGTCCGGTAGATTCCGCAACGTAAAAGACGTCACCAAAGAGAACGCCAGGGAACAGCTCAAATTCGCTGACAGCTTTGAGAAGAGAAGGAACTTCAAAGGCGCCTTGCGAGAATATAAGAAAACGGTGAAGCAATTTCCGACTTCTCCGGAGGCTGCTACGGCGACGTTCAGGATGGGTGTGTGCTACGAGGAGCTGGACAAGCCGGACAAAGCCTTCAACGCCTATCAGCAGGTTTTGGAGAACTACCCTTCGTTTTCCGAGCCACAGGAGGTTCTTCGACGACAATTCGCCATCGCCAAGAAGTATCACGAAGGCAAAAGAAAGCCGTTGTGGCTCGTCAAGCTCAGACTGTTCAAGGCCACCGGCGCCGCCATCGAGTACTTCAACAAGATGGTGGAGACGGCTCCATACGGGGGATTGGCCCCGGAAGCTAAGCTCCTCGCCGGGGAGTTGCAGCAAGGAAAGAAAAGCTACGACGAAGCGATTGCGACTTATCAGTTTGTCATTGAGCATTATCCGCGAACTCCTGCTGCCGAGACAGCACTTTTCCGGACCGGCTCATGCTATTTTCAAAAAGCGCTGCGTGCCCGCTACGACGAGAACTCCATCTCCCTGGCGAACACGAACTTCAAGGGTTACGTTGAGAAATATCCCCAGGGCAAGTACGCTAAGGAGGCCCGGGAAAAGCTGACGTCGCTGGATGATAAAAAAGCTAAAGGCGCTTTTGAAGTGGGCCGCTTTTATGAGAAGAAAAAGCAATTCGACAGTGCTTTGATGTATTACAAAGAGGTGCTCCGGCGGCATCCCTTATCTGCGTGGGCCGTCAAAGCCGAAGGGAGAATTAAGGGAATGGAGCAGCGGGGCCTCGTTGAGAAAGAACCTTCGGCCGCCGCCTCCTGACCGGACGCGGATGCACACGGTTTGCGAAAAGCCGCAAGCGGAGAGCCGAGAGGAATTCACATGCCCGCGGCGAGAATGTCGCTATTGAGGCCGCAACAACGTGCCCCGTCGGATGGGCGGAGGCGAGCCAGTCCTATCCTGACCGTGGATTGGTGAGTACATGAGCTCGCAAGTACGGTGACGTATAGTGTTCTGTGACCATGCCGACGGCGTGGCTTTGACCGGATGAACAGAGTTCAGAACATCCCGTCCATCCTGTTATCCCGTCAAAAAAAGGAATACGTCCCCGACTTGTGAATCAGAGCACTAAGGATAGAGATGTGAAGATTTCTTTTGCTCTCAAGGTAATGATTCCGGTATTGGTCACGTGCACCGGCTTGATGGGGTGCGCCGGTTATCAGGTCGGAACGCTCCTGCCCGAACGGTACAAGACGATTAGTGTCCCTATGTTCAGAAATGCCACGACTCAGCCAAACATTGAGGCGCTTGCAACAAACGCGGTCATCGAGCATCTGAATGTGGACGGAACGCTTCAGGTGGTTGAGCGTGACCCCGATCTCCTCCTGAAATGCACCATCTCCGATTACGTTCGGACGCCGATTCGGTTCGCGGACGGCATCCATCCCGAGGAGTATCGGCTGACGATAACCGTATCCGCTACTCTGAGAGACGTCCGCGACGAGAAAGATATCTGGGCGAACAGGCTCATCAGCGGCGACACCGACTGTTACGTCGGGCCAGACCTCCACTCTTCGGAAAGAGCGGCTTTTACGATGCTCATGGAGGACCTTGCCCATGACATCGTGGAGGCGGTGGTCGAGGGTTGGTGAGCGAGACGGGGCGTTGAACCGGCGATGGTTGCTTATCGGATTCGCACCCGCCCGAGGGTTTACCGTCACGAACGACGCCGCGGAGACCGCGCGAAAGGTGTTTTTGCTCCCATGAAGTTACAGGATTTCAAAAGGTGCCTTTCCACTCTCACGCCGAGCGGCACATATCTCCTATGGGGTGACGAGACCTTTCTCATTGACGCAATCATCGCCCGTCTCAAAGACCTGATGTTCGGCACCGGGGAAGGCAGGACTACGAATTGCGTTGTCCTGTACGCGGCGGATTGCCGGGCCTCCGACGTTGCAGCAGCAGCTTCCACTCACCCCTTCTTCGGGGAAAAATCTCTCGTGGTCGTTCACAACATTCAGGACTTTCCGAGGGGAGACTTCGACGTCATCAAGGAATACCTGTCCGAACAGACTCCGGCAGCCGTCCTCGTCCTCACCGGTACCCCCCCGCCTCGTTACCCCAAGCCCCCGCCTCCGGCTATTCCGAAGGGGAAAGCTCGCGTCATTGAAGTGTCCTCGCCCCCTGACTGGGAGTTCGAAAAGTGGGTAACTTCCCTCCTTTCAAGGAATAAGAAAAGAATCTCGCCGGGGGCGATGGAGAATCTCCGCGACAATGTCGGCAGCAACGTCACCACTCTCGCGATGGAGATTGAAAAACTCATTTGCCTCGCTGGCGACGCCGAACAAATCAGCGAAAGCCACACAGAAGCTTTGCTCGGCCGAAGCAGGACCCAGGGAAGGTTTGATCTCGCCGACGCCGTGGCTTCAGGGGACAGGACGAAAGCGCTGACGGTGTTTGCAGACCTCTGGCGGGAGGGATTGAGCACCCCGAACATGAGTAGCAACAAGTGGATGACGATTCTGGTTGGCGCCGTTAGATCGCAATTGGAAAGAATCTGGCGGGCCAAGGAGATGCTCGACGAGGGCTGCCCCCGCCAAAAGCTCGGCAAGGAGCTGAGAGTTCCCGATAGATACCTGGACGGCTTCATCAAAACCGTTAACAGGTTTCGCGTCGCGGACTTGAGGAGGTCGTTGAGCCTTATGTTCAGTGCGGAACTGCGGGCAAGGTCCGAGAAGCTCGATGATCGCACCGTTGCGGAACTACTACTGGTCGCCCTTTGCAGACGTTCCGCCGCGAGGCGCCGCCGAGGGCCTCCATGAGCAACTTCCCCGCGCCACCCGCGACAGAGAACAAGAGAGCGGGGTGCCGTGTGAGACTCGTGTCACGCCAACGGCGCCTCATCCGGCCTCAGAAACGGACTGCTCGCCCTTTGCGTCGGACGCGGACGCTAACAGCACGTTCACCTTTCTGGCCAGGCGGGACTTCTGCCGGGCAGCGGTGTTTGCCTTATAGATTCCCTTTTTGACGCCCTTATCGTAGAGCGAGACGACCGTCCGCAGAAGATTCCGGGAATCCTCCTTTCGCTCATCCGCTACGGCAAGCAATAGCTTTTGCCGGTGAGTCCTCACTCTGGACTTGAAAGAAGCGTTCCCTAACCTTAGCTTCTCATTTTGCCTGACTCTCTTCTTGGCTGATTTCGTCGTTGGCACTTAGTTGTATCCTCCTCCACCGCAAGATGATTCGATAAAAACCGGCACGTATCCTCTCCGAAAAAAACTCCTCGTCGAAAAGGGACCCACACCCTCATCATCGCCAAACGCAGCACCTATGTACCAAAGAACCCGCTGCGTGTCAACCGCATTCGTCGCAAGGGTGTAATCCCTCAGTCTCGGGCGGATAGCCGGCCGAGGCGGAGGAGGCAAGAAGGGAACAGCAGATTAACGCAAAGGCGCAAAGGCGCAGAGAATAAGGTGAGAAGGACACCCCGCCATGGCGGGGCTGCCGTGGCATGGGCATCTTGCCCATGATCCCGACGGGCGGGACGCCCGTGCCGCGCCTATCCGCACACACAGAGGTGAGGGAGCGGATTTGCGTCACCATCCCGGTTCGTCCCTCGCAAACACGCAGCCTGCGACAAGCAAGCGAAAGCGAACTCTGTCACCACTCAATGTAGCCGCACCGTCTGGGGCGCGAACCACTGATGATCTTGACGAATGTTGAGGTGGTCCAAAGCCGCAAGTCTCTGATGTTCGTTGTGCTGGCCTACTTTCGCCGATGGCAGATCGAGGAGACCACGCCCTTGGCGTGGTTTGCCAAGCAGGCCTATCAGGTCGAGGACATTCGGCTACGGAGGTATCCCGCCCAAGGCGTGACAAAACATGATAGCGATTGTGTTGGCGGCGGTGTACTTCGTGGCGGTATGGTTGGGGCAAAGGCTGAAGCTTGGCATCCTGGCCCACCACGCTCTTCAAGCAGCCAAACGCATCTTCGGAGTCGCCGATTTCCGATACTATGCTCTGGCCGAGGGCGTAAAAGCCTTTCTGTTCGGCTCTCAAGCCCCACTTCGCGAAAGGAACGTTCAACCGCGCGCCGATCCGCAGCTCATGTTTCCAATATAGCCAATTGTTTGGGGAAACTCCTGTTCACGGAAAGCTTGACATTGAAGCGGCGAATGGGCAATATCATTGCCCGCCTTCGGAGGCGGGAATTGAACGTGGATGCGGGGCAGTTGTGGAGTTAAAAGTTCATTTAGCAGGTAGGGAGAGACTATGCCAGAGATTAAGATCAAGGAGAAAGACTACTGCGACAAAGTGTACGCTTGCTGGTTGGGCAAATGCATCGGGGGAACACTCGGCCGTCCGCTGGAGGGAAAAAGGGGGCCTCACCGGTTCACCTTCTATCGTCCCATCCCGAATCGCGCCGCCGAGAACGATGAACTGGACATCCAGCTCGTCTGGTTGCATGCCCTTCGCGAACGGGGAATTGACCTGACCTCCAGCGACCTCGCCTCGGAGTGGCTGGAGCACGTGATTTACTGGTTTGACGAATACCGCTTCGCCAGGTCGAACTTTATCAGGGGGCTTCGTCCGCCCATCAGCGGTTGGTTCAACAACTGGTTCAAGGACGGCATGGGCGCTCCCATCAGGTCGGAGATATGGGCAATGATCTCGCCCGGTTCGCCGGAGACTGCGGTCTCATACGCTTACCGGGATGCCATTATCGGCCACTCCGATGAGGGCGTTTACGGAGAGGTGTTTCTCGCTGCGGTTCAAAGCGCCGCTTTCATCATGTCGGACGCGGAAAAACTCCTTGAAATTGGTCTCTCCGCTATCCCGCCGGATTGTCGCGTAAGCCAGGCCGTTCGGGATGTGATAGAGTGGCGAGGAAAAAAAGTCTCCGGCGAGGAAGCTCGTCGGATGCTTCTCGAGAAGCATGGCTCAGACAACTTCAGCGATACTCCCCAAAACCTCGGCATCATCACTCTCGCGTGGCTTTACGGGGGGGGGGATTTCGAGAAGGGAATCCTTGGCGCGGTCAATTGCGGACTGGACACCGGGTGTAATGCCGGCAGCCTCGGTTCAACGCTCGGAATAATACACGGCCGCGACGGGATTCCGCCGAGATGGAAGGCCCCCATCAAGGGAAAGATAACCCCCGGCAGGGGCATCGTCGGCTTCGAGCCGCCGACCGAGATAGAGGTTCTCACAGAGCAGACCTTGCAGCTCGCAAAAGCGGTCCTCGAAAGGCGGGATACCGGCGTCTCCTTCTCGAGCAAGGGGAGGGCTCGGCGAACCGCGCCCGCCGGGTTCGCCAGTGGGCTATCCCCCACAGCCATCGCCGACGAGCAAAGACTCGCCCAGGAGCACCACCTCGGCGCCGCAACTGTCAAGATTCGCTTCCGCGATAACCCAACCATAAGCTACGACAAGCCCACGGAGATTGACTTCATCGTCGCCAACTCATCGGAAAAGGGCATCGAAGGGCACATTGATCTCACGGCGCCATTGGGATGGCACATCGAGCCGGAGAACACCTTCAAGTTCGCCATCAGGAAAAGAGGCAAACCATCCTGCAACACGATGGTCTTTCGCGTGGACGAGAATAATGTGCAGCTTCTCCTGCATAACCCGATATTGGCGCGCGTTTCAATCAAAGGCTTGCAGCCCATCAACGTGGCTTTCGATTTGCTCGGCGAACGCCGCTGGTTGATCGCCGGGCCCTACGGCAAGAAAGGCTCACGGGCTTTCGACAGAGTTTATCTTCCCGAAAAAGCTCTCGCCGAAGAAAAACCCAGAGGCAAAGTCGTCTTCAAGAAAGTGTCTTTCCCGGAGTTCTTGATGGATGTCAACCCGTTCTTCGGACAGAAGCAGGAAGGCGTCATTTACGCCTTTGGCTGGTTCTATAGCTCCCGCAAAAGGGACCTACGCATGTTCGCGAGTTGCAACGACGGCCTCAAGGTTTGGCTCAATGACAGGCTCGTTGTTAACAAACACTACCACTCGCCGATTCGTCCCCCGCAATACAGGGCGGACATCCAGGTTCAACGAGGCTGGAACCGGCTCCTCCTCAAGATCGCCCGCTGCGGTAATCCTGTGGACCTCCACTTCTACTTCGGAGACCGAAAGAACCACGTCTATAACGACCTGATTGACACGTACTTCCCGCCCGAGGTTCTCCTTTTTGCGGAGTGATGGGCTGTCAGGCGCCGCAGGCAACGGGCCGCGGTTTTTCACACTGGAGCGCGTGTCTCTCTCGCTTGCGCTGGCGCCGGGGTAGTCTGGATGCCGCGGCCGAGACGCGGTCCGGGCGTATCAAGATTTCCGCTTCACCGCCTACCGGCTTCTAAGACGGTTGATCACGGTCGGCATGATGTCCTGTCCGGTCATCTCCCCGAGTTCTCCTTTCGCGCACGCCTTCTCCGAGAATTCCTGCACGGAATCGGCGTTCAAGCCGCCGCCGCAAACCAGAATCGGAACCGGATCGTCCGAGTGAACCTTCATCAGGCATGGCGTGGAATGATCCGCCGTAACGATGATGGCTGTTTGTCCCGCGTCAATCCCTGCAACCAATGGGCCGATGAAGAAGCGGTCAATCTTCTCTATAATCTCTTTCTTGAGGTTATAATCTCCGTCGTGGCCCGGCACATCAGGGCCCTTTATGTGGACGTAGATTCCGTCGAAGTCCGGCAGCTTCTTTAACACTTCCGCCACAATCGTTCCGTATCGCTCCTCCAAGCTCTCCTGCGATAGCGGTATCTCAATGGGATGCATCCCGGTCAGAAGGGCGATGCCCTTCTCAACCGGCATCTCCACAATGCAACCAAAGTTCATGCCGTGTTGCTCGTTCATGGAGGGGAATTTCGGCAGTCTATCTCCGGCATCGCGGTTGAGGATGACGTTCGCCGGGAGATTTCCTTCCGCGATTCTCTTTTTGTTCACCGCGGATTCGTTGAGCACGGCGTGGCTCTTTTCCGTGAACTCGTTTGTCAGCTCCGCGGCGATTCTTGCCCCCTCCGGGTTGCTTGCGCCCTCGAGGGGAACACATTTCTGCACCTTCATCTCGTACGTCTTCAGCGCCACGCCAAGCGTCCCCTCTCTGCCATAAGCAGGGTCTGTATTGGACACCTCCCCGGAAAGCTGCTTTCCCTCGCTGCGGATGCACAGCACTGCTCTATGCTCGACGGTGTTCTTGAAAACAAACGTCGCCGGAGTGGAGGTCAGCTTCACCTTCTCATTCAACTCGCGGCTCAGCTCCGTGGCTTCCTCCGTGCTCAAGTTGCGTCCGGCTCGCCGGTTAGCGATCTCCCAGTTCTCGCCCACCGTGGCGAAATTTGACCTGTAAACAAGGTCTCCATCGCGCACGTCAACGCCCACCGCGTACGCCTCCAGGGGCCCTCTTCCGGTATAATACTTGTAAGGGTCATAGCCCAGAATGCTTATCACCGCTATGTCCGATTCCGGGGCAATCCCCTTCCCCACGGTATAGACCACACCGCAGATTCCTCGTGCCGCCAGAGAGTCCAGCCCCGGCGTCTCTGCCGCCTCCACAGGGGTCTTATCACCAAAGTCGGGGATTGGCCTATCTCCAAGTCCGTCCAGTACTACGTACAAAATCTTCTTCGCCATACTTTCTTCCTTTCTCTGTCAATAAGGGTCAGTTAGTTTAATCATTCGACTATCGCCCGCAGCGGGCGCTCCCGCTCCCCTCCATGACCTTCGGCGTAACCGGACTTTTTTAACGGGATAAGCAGGATAGCCCGCATCCTGGGAATCCTGTTCATCTTGTGAAGGGAGCCCCGCAGGTGCTCGCTCAATATCGGCATTTTCGGTCTCCTGCGCTTCCATTACCGATGCAGGAGATACGCGTATGCGGCGAGAGCTGCTTTACAGCCATCGCCGGCGGCGACGATAATCTGTTTCTCCGGAACCGTCGTAACATCACCCGCCGCGAACACCCCGGGCGTGCTCGTTCTCGCGTAGCAGTCGGTGATGATCTCGCCCCACTGATTCATCTTCACCAGCCCTTGGGCCAGTTCAGAGTTGGGAACAAGACCGGCCTCCACGAAAACTCCCTCCACTTCCAGAATCTTCGTCTCGCCCCGCCCTTCGGCGCGGTCGCTGATGGTGATGTTCGCCACTCGCCCGCCCGCTCCGCCGATCTCCAGCACATCGTGCCCGAGATGCAGTTCCATCTTCCGGAAACTCCTGGCCTTCTCTATGAGTATCGGGTCAGCCTGTAGCGAATCGGCAATGTCAACCACGTGTACTTTCGTCGCGCCGATCTTCAGCAGGTCGTTGACCGCCGTTAAAGCGGAGTTGCCCCCTCCGATGACCGCAACGTCCTTTCCCGCAAATAGCGGAGCGTCGCACGTCGCACAGTAGCTGACGCCTCTCCCAAGAAACTCCCGCTCTCCCGGAACGTTTAGCTCGCGAGACCTCTTGCCCGTCGCGATGATTACCGTCGCCGATTTGAGAACTTTTCCGCTCTCCGTAAGGACACGGAATCCGGGGCCATCACGCTGCACCTTCACCACAGTTTGCCTCAAGTCTAAGTCAATGGAGTGGCGGCGTATCTCCTCCTCGAACTTTTGGACAAGCTCCATTCCCTCGATGTAGTAAAAACCTATGTAGTTTTCCACCTCGGACGTCAGCAGAACCTGTCCGCCGATGTCACGGGAGATCAAAAGGGCGTTGAGCATTTTCCTCGCCGCGTACACACCCGCCGTCAATCCGGCGGGACCGCCCCCCACGATTGTCAAATCGTATTCTGCGCCGCCTTCTACCGCCGGCGGCACCGCTTCTGTCTCTTCCTCCGGCAGAATAACCCCCACTCCCTCTCGATGCATTCGTCTGTCCTGAACTACCCTGTTGGCGTGTTATTTCCCCAAAGGCATCCTGTAATTGACAGTCCGGCCGCCTCTCGATAAGGCCGCCGGGCGTTCAAGAATAAGAAAGTTGTGAAGGCCTGAGACACAAAAGCTCCACCTCCTGCACTTGTAAGCATACCCTCCGGGCGAAGAAAGTTCAACAGCAATTCCAGCCGGGCGTGGCTGCGAAGTCGTGGCATATCCGGCTGGCTTCCTTCCATTAGGTCGCTGTCGTCATTCCGCCCTGCCGGGCTTTAGCCGGCGCCCCCCTTAGCCACCTGCTTAAGCTGGTGGTCATCGCATACGCCGTCTCTGTCGTGGCAGCCGGCTTTAGCCGGGCTTCTCGACCGAAGGATTCATCCGACCATTGCCACGCAAATACAGCCACACCTTTTTAGCCAGCCGTGATCCCTCAGTCTCCGGCGTGTACCCAGTTGCGCGAGGGAAGAAGGGAAGAGGACAGTAACGCAAAAGCGCAGAGTCGCAGAGAGAAAGATGAGAAGGACCCAGTCGTCGCTTGCCGTGGCACGGGCGCCTTGCCTATGAGTGCCACCTGCGGGACGGCCGCCTGCCGACGGCGGGCAGGCCCATGCCAGATGGATGAGGCGTGTTGTTTTCGGGCTGGAGGGCATAGCCCGGCGCGGAGAACATTCGGTCCGTTCGGCCCTCGACTTATAATCTCGGTGTGAAGTGTCAAAGGGGCCGGAAACGGGGCGCCCGCCAGGAGGGGCTTATGATTCGGGAAAAACGACCTCACCGTGGCCGCCGATGTGCGGGAGCAGTTCCGTACCGTGGCTCGAGGAATCTCGTCCGCCTTTTCAGGAACACGAGGATGAGAACAGTGAACAGACCGACGAGAAAGATAGCCGCCCAGACGCGGTTAATCACGAGGCGCCCAAGAACAATGTAATCGCCCAGAATTTCCAGGAAGGTTAGGCTCGCCACAATGCCGAGTAATCCGGAGTGCTCTCTTCTGAGTGTCATTCTCCAGTCGAAGGGGCGGTCAGGAGCTGTGTAGTTCTTGAAATAAGGAACAATCAAAGGCGTCCGACGCGCCCACTCCACGAACTCGCTCCCAAACTTCCCCTCGAGGAAGGATTCCTCTGCGGCTATGATGCGCTCGTAGTACAGGGCGAACCCCAGCACTACCACCAAGGAGAACCAGACGCTTCTGACGAACAGGGAGCCACCCGCGACGATGACGAAGTTGCCAAGATAGAGTGGATGCCTCACGAGCGAATATGCACCCGTAGTGTTCAGCTTGCTTGCCTGTTGGCGAATAGTGCTTCTTCCCGATGTTCCCGGCGGGATAAACCCCACAATCACCCCCCGAATGGCCAGCCCTGACAGCGAAATGGCCAGGCAGAAAAGGTCCCACAGCGTGTCGTACAGATGGGAACCGAAAGGGTAGTGGAATGTCCTCATGGCCAGAACTGCCAAAGGCAGACCGAAGACGGGTAGGTAACTTCTCCGCCTGAATAGAAACGATCCCTGTCTCGCCATGTCGTCCTTTAGCACCGCCTAACCTCCTGCCACTCGTCGTTACCAAGCCCGGCGCGGCTTCTCCCACGGCCCTCTATCAGTGAGAGCGAGCGGAATCCGCTTGACCCTCGGGCCACTCAGTTTTCTCCACCGAGGACAATCTCCGGGACCCACCGTTCCCCATAAGAAAGCTCTTCAATGGCGCTTGCTATCGTAATCAAGGTATGGGATGCTCCATCACCCAGATTTCTCTGCCTTCGGGCAGGCTGCCCGCCGAGACTTCGACCTCCTGGCCGACTCTCTTGACGCCTTCTTTGCCTTTCAGAAAGTCCTCCACGGGCGCGATGGAAAAGCCACAGCATTCCGTCTTGTAATGCATCGGAATGACGATGCGCGGTTTCAAACTATCAACGATTTTCCAGGCAGTCGAGGCGTCAATGGTGAAAAAGCCCCCCACCGGAACGAGAAGAATATCGGGTGTCCCGATTTCCGCCGCTTCCCTCTCGGAGAGAAGGTGCCCCAAGTCGCCCAAGTGTGTGAGCGTCAAGCCATCTGTTTCGATGGTAAACACGACGTTTCTCCCTCTTTGGGAGCCTCGCGTGTCGTCGTGGAAGGTCCCCACGCCGGTAATCTTGACCTCTCCGACCGATGTGCTCCCCACGGACGAAATCACTTTCGGGTTCCCCTTCACCGCCTCAGCGAAGGCATGGTCTGCGTGGCTGTGACTCACCAGGACGATTTCCGCTATCTCGTTCACAGGGGGATAGCCTATTGCTCCGTCGTATGCTCCCGTATCAAAAGGGTCGAGGACAATCCTGGTTCCTCCCTCAGACGTCAAAGCAAATGCTGAATGACCGAGATACTTAATCTTCATGACGCACTCCTTTTTGAGATGCGGTTATCGGTTCCACCGCACCGAAAAGCTCAACGCGGCAGCCGTGTGCCGGCATCCTTTATCTCCGGCCAATGGGTACGTACTCCGGCCCCAGTGGGCCGACGTGCTCGGCTCCCGGGCGGAAAATCCTGTTGACCGGCATCTATTCCAGAAAGACAGCTCGCACTGTCGGGTGATGGTGGAGCGTTGCATCGCGGGGGAAACGTTGAAAGGCGAAGGGAACTCATTTTTGGCCCTCGCCGACGAGCAACTCGCTCGCTTTCTTCTTGAGCTTCTCGACGTGCACGTAATCCAGCTTGACCGCGCCAATGAGGAAGGGCCCATTCTTGCCCTGATGAGAATCCGAGCCGCCGGTGACAAGCAACCCCCACTTTTCAGCAAGACGACAATAATGCTCGGCGACCTGCGCGCTGACCGTGCGGTAGTAAGCTTCAATCCCCATGACGCCCTCCTTAACGAGCGTCGGTATCAACTTGTCGCTGTCGAGAAGAGAGGGGTGCGCGAGAACCGGTATCCCCTTCGCGCGCCTAATCACCCCGCAAGCCTCCGCAGGGGTGACATGCACCCTCGGCACGTAAGCAGGTTTCCCCCCGCCGATGTATTGGGCGAACGCTTCCCTGGTGTCGCTGACAAATCCTTGCTTGACCAGCGCTCTGGCGACGTGCATCCTGCCGACGGAGCCGAAGGCGGCAGCCCGGTCTATCTCCGATTGCTCCAGATTCACCCCGAGTTCGCCCAGCAGGTAAATCATCTTTTTTACTCTCTCGAGCCTCTCGGCACAGAGGCGACGAAGCACCGCCGCGAGGGCCACATTCTCGTAGTCAAAATAGTAACCCAGGATGTGTACCTCGCTGCCGGGCTTGCCTGCCAGCTCCAACGCGGCCGGCGTGGGGAGATAAGAGCTCAACTCCAGTCCGGGAATCAGCTCGATGCCGATTTTCTCGGCGGCAGCTATGGCTTCCGGGAGGCCCGCGACCGTGTCGTGGTCGCAGATGGCTATTGCGGCGAGCCCTTCTTTGGCGGCAACCTCAACCACTTCCGCAGGAGAGAGGCATCCGTCCGATGCGGAGGTATGAAGATGTAAGTCCGCGTAACCCCGGCCGCCGGAGCTCTTCTCTCCGGAGACCGAGGATAGCGCAGAGGGATAGCAGGTTTGCACCGAAATGTGTTGGCTTTCTCCCTCGCCTCGGCCTTCTCCACTCGCTGTGTGCTGTTCCCCGTGCCGTCCGGCGTCACGTAGCCAGGATTCTCTTTGCCTCATCGAGGAAAATCCCCTGCATGTTCATCTTCAGCGCGTCAGGGTTGCTGGCGTAGGCGAGGGCGTCCTCTTTAGTTATCAGCTTCTTATTGTAGTGGTTCAGGAGGGACTGGTTGAATGTCTGCATTCCGTCTTCACGACCCGTCTCCACCGCAGCGGGAAGCTTCAGCAACTTGTTCTCGTAGATGAGCTTCTTGACGGTCAGGTTGTTAGTCAAGATTTCCACTGCAGGGAGAACTCCTTCCCCCGCAGCTTTTGGAACGAGGCGCTGGCATACCACCGCCCGCAGCGTGGCGGAGAGCTGTTGCCTGACCTGGTCTCTTTCCTCCAGAGGGAAAAACTCGAGAATCCTCCCCACAGCCTGAGCACTATCGGTAGTGTGCAGAGTGCTGAAAACCACGTGCCCCGTGTCCGCCGCGGAAAGAGCGGCCATGAAGCTCTCGGAATCCCTCATTTCTCCGATGAGGATAATGTCGGGGTCCTGTCTCATAACTCGCTTCAAAGCCGCGTGGAAAGACTCCGTATCAATCCCGACCTCTCGCTGGTTGATAATGCTCTTCTTGTCGCGGTGGAGGTATTCTATCGGGTCTTCCACGCTGATGATATGCACTCTCCTGTTCTGGTTGATATAGTCAATCATAGCGGCGATTGTGGTGGACTTGCCGCAACTGGTCGTCCCTGTAGCGAGGATGATTCCCCGCTCGCTCAGCGCGATCTTCTTCATTATGGCGGGAAGGCCGAGCTCCTCGAAGGAGGGTATATCCATTTTTACCATACGCATCACGATGCCGATGAACCCTCTTTGCCGGAAGATGTTCGTACGAAACCTCCCCAAGCCTTCCGCCTCGTAGGCAAAGTCAACCTCGTTGTGCGACTGAAATCGCTCGTGGTGGTAAGCCGACATGATTTCGCTGGCGATTTTCTCCGTGTCCTCGGGGGTGAGCGGGTCATAGTCGGTGGGCTGAAGTTTGCTGTCTATCCTGAAGACGGGGACTGTCCCAACCTTCAAATGGAGGTCGGACGCTTTCCTCAAGACCATATCGGAAAGCAATGCCTTGGTGTCAATCATCTTTCATACCCTTCCTATGAACGGAGCCCCCACTTTTCATCAAATCACATATATGATAAGCCCAACTCCCTCAGAAGTCAAGGCCGTATTGCCTTCGGGTGCGGCTACGTTTCAGTGGGTAAGGTTGCTTAGGGTAACGCCGCCGTGGGCGGGGCACCGGGGGCCAAGATGCTCATGCCACGGCAGACGACGACGGAGTCCTTCTCATTCTTTTCTCTGCGACCCTGCGCCTTTGCGTTAAGCCTTCTGTACCTCCTTTCCTTGTTACCGAAATCCAGCCACGCCCTCTTGAAAAAACGTGCTTGAGCGAAAGCCCTTCGCGCAATAGAATGTTGGGAAGGGCGTGTTCCCATCCGATGCGAGGAGGATTGGAGTAAACGTCTTGGCAGCAGCCCGTAGGCCACTTGTGGGCGTGCGGGAGCGCCCTGTTTCCATCTCGCGCACGGAGAACCAGCGGCGCGGGTTCAACGAAAAAATCGTTTGCAGAGATTTCCGATTGCCGAGGAGGGTAACATGACGATTCCAAAACAGGAGGCACTGAAGCGACTCCGGGAGCAGGTCGAAGTCGGCAAGCCGATCATCGGGGCAGGAGCCGGCACGGGCATTTCAGCGAAGTGCGCGGAAGCGGGCGGAGTTGACATCATCATTATTTACAACTCGGGGCGATTTCGGATGGCGGGTCGCGGTTCCCTTGCGGGGCTGCTGCCCTACGGCGACGCGAACGCCATCGTCATGGAAATGGCTCACGAGGTTCTCCCGGTTGTCAAGAACACGCCGGTGCTGGCCGGCGTCTGCGGGACGGACCCTTTCCGTCTGATGGACGTGTTTCTCAAGGAGGTGAGCGAGGCGGGCTTCTCCGGGGTGCAGAACTTCCCCACCGTTGGCTTGATAGACGGCGTTATGCGCCAGAACCTCGAAGAGACCGGCATGGGGTATGCCCTGGAAGTCGAAATGATCCGAAAAGCGAATGAGATGGGGCTTCTCACCTGTCCTTACGTTTTCACGGCCGAGGACGCCAAGGCCATGGCTGCGGCGGGAGCGGATGTTCTCGTTCCTCACATGGGACTGACGACGAAAGGGGCCATCGGCGCGACGACCGCGAAAACGCTCGACGAGTCTGTGGAGCTTGTCCAGAAGATGTGCGACGCCGCGAAAGAAGTCAAGCCTGACATCATCTGTCTATGCCATGGGGGTCCCATATCCGAGCCGGAAGATGCCGCATACGTCTTGCAGCGTACAAAAGGAGTGGTGGGCTTCTTCGGCGCCTCGAGCATCGAACGGCTCCCGACGGAGGTAGCAATCACCCAGCAGGTGAAGGATTTCAAAGCGATAGCTTTTTAGAAATAGGACCGGCATCGGTTCATCGGAAGATTGAAATATCAGGAGGTAATCGAATGGCTGAAGAACATCCCGGAAAAAGATTCGTCAAGCCCGAAGATATTGAGACGCAGGTCTTCGACTGGGGAAGCCTGAAATGGTTCAGCGAGCCGCGTGTCACCAACGCCGAGCGGTTCAGCCTGGGAGTGGTGATACTCGACCCCGGTAAGGGGCATACCCGACACAACCACCCTGGCGTGGAGGAGGTGCTCTACGTCGTGTCCGGAGAAGGGATTCAGGTCGTCGGCGAGGAGCAGCAGAAGGTCGGCCCCGGCACATCCATCCACATCCCGCCGGACGTTTTCCACGAGACGATCAACACCGGCTGGGAGCAGATGAAAATCATCGCCATCTACGCTCCCCCCGGGCCGGAGGCGGAACTCCGCGAATCGCCCGAATGCACCGTCCTCCCCCCGGGCGAGATTCCGAAGAAGTGAATTGAGAGAGAGAAATGCTTCTTCATTGGGACGCGTCCTCTCCGTTGCGGAAATTGAGGCGCATGCACGGCAGCGTGTGACACTTTAAGCCTCCTCGCATTGGTCACAAGTCAGGCTTCAGGACGGCGTTGGCGAATCCGCCCCGCATTTGCCGACTGCGATAGTCACGAACAGCGTTGAAGGGGCCCGCGGGAAACTTCCTGACATACCCCTTCGCGGATTTCGCGTGGCTCGCTCTGACCGGAGCGGCAGGCGAGGTATCGCCACAAGCGCCGCCTCGCGATGATCGGGGGCGACCCGCACGATCATTCTTCCATCAGGCGATAATAGCCGGACGTGGCTTCCGGTGGCATTTCGACTGTCTGGACCGTCCCTGAGAGGGGGCCGGCAATGGGCTGCCAGTCCGCAGGAAATAAGGTTGGGCTGTGCAAAATCGTAACTTTGCTCATTGCCCCAGCCCATTCGAAGGTTATCGAGTTTGCCGCCTCCATATAAATCGCTTCGATCTCCATCGGAGGGGGGTCGGCAAGAGACATTCGCATGTCGTTGTCCGTTCCATTGTTCTCGTAGCCGCCGAGGGCGATCTGCCTGTTGCGGAACGCCAGCCCATAGATGCTCTGGTTGTTCTCGGATTCCCAGACCTGCTCGGCAATGACGCTTCCATCCTCCCCGCTCAGCAGCTCCAGCCTCCAGTGGACTACGTCATCGCCGTCGCGCTCGTATCCTCCCGCCAGGATGTTGTCCAGGCCATCCACCGCAACGTCGTAGCAGGCCTCGCTTCGGCCCGCGGCGCTCTCATAAGTGCGAGTCCACAGACGCTCGCCATCCGCCGCTCTGTATTTGATTATCAGCCAGTCGTAGTTCGCATTCGAGGAGTTGTCGGCGCCTTTGTTGGTGTAGCCTACAACGAGGGCATCACCGTTGCTGTCCACGGCTACTCCCCAGGCGTAATCGTAGAGGTTTGCCCCGTCGTACGTGTCCTCCCAGACGAGGACCCTGTCGGAGTCGTACTTGCGAACGTGCCAGTCGAGATTCCCGTTTGCAACTCCACGCTCCCCCACGACGATGAAGTTTCCATCCCGGTCCACAGCAATGTCGTACGGCACGTCGGTGAAGTCGTTTGAATTCGAGAAATTGTAATGGACCGGAAAACCCGACTGAAGATTCCCATTCTTATCGTACTTCAGGACTGCCCATTGGTTCGCGATCGTCCAGGAGGTGAACACGCTTCCCGTAACATAAACGTTGTCGTCGCTGTCAATGGCCACGCCCCGGGCAGCGTTCCAGGGGCTTCCGCCACCGTCCTGATAGACCCGTTCCCAGAGGAGCGTCCCATTCGGCTCGTATTTTCGAGTGAGCATGGCGTTATGATAGGAACCCTCGGAGTAGCCGGTCCAGGTCCCGGATTTAGCCCCAACAACGATTATGTTGTCCTCGCTGTCCACCGCCACATCATAGAATCCGTCGCCGCTGTCAGCCTTCTGCCCCCCGGTGGGTCCCACCTCCAGCGTATCGGTCCACGGGTCGCTTCCATCCGCGGGGTACTTAATGATGTACGCGGTGTTACCGTAATCGGGCGAGGCGGCGCCTCTAACGTAACCGATCGCGACCATATTCCCCTGGCTGTCAAGGGCGACCCCCCACGTATAGTCGTGGCCGTTTCCTCCATCGTGGGTTTCGTACCAGAGCTCAGAGGCCAGCTTGCCCTTAGCGCCGGACGGTGTCACCGTGCCACTCACTTGGACCAAAACGGGGTCTTCCTCTGGATGATCAGACGGAATGTCAAACGTATCGCTGAATTCGCCAGCTTCCGTTGGCGCGAAGCCAACCGTAAATGTGCAACTTTCTCCGGAGGCAATGGTATGCCCCGAACAATGGTCACTCAAAATGCTAAATGGTTCGCCGAGAGGGTCTCCGCTCCCAATGTCGCCGAACGTCAGGTCCCCTTCGCCGTTGTTGGTTACAGTTACTGTTTGGTCCAAAGAGCTTCCGGCCATTATTTCGCCGAAGTCCAGCCATTGCGGAGAAACGGAGATGTCCGGCTCCGCAATGTACTCACCGAGAAACGTCAGCATATCGTTGTCCGTTCCATTGTCCTCGTAACCCCCTATGGCGAGCTTCCCGTTCCGCAGCGCCAGCCCGTAGATGTTCTGGTTGTTGTCGGACACCCATACCTGCCCGCCCAGGAGGCTTCCGTCCTCCCCGTTGAGCAGCTCCAGCCTCCAGTGGACTACATCATCGCCGTCGCGCTCGTATCCTCCCGCCAGGATGTTGTCGAGGCCATCCACTGCCACATCGTAGCAGGCCTCGCTTCGGCCCGCGGCGCTCTCGAAACTGCGAGTCCAAAGGCGCTCCCCGTCCGCGGCTGCGTATTTGATGATGAGCCAATCGTAGTTCGCGTTCGAGGAGTTGTCGGCGCCTTTGTTGGTGTACCCCACGACGATGACATCGCCGTTGCTATCCACCGTTACTCCACGGGCGTAATCGTAGAGGCTCGCCACGTCGTACGTGTCCTCCCAGACAAGGACCCTGTCGGAGTCGTACTTCCGAACGTGCCAGTCGAGATTCCCGTTCGCAACTCCACGCTCCCCCACGACGATGAAGTTTCCATCCCGGTCCACAGCAATGTCGTACGGCACGTCGGTGAAGTCGTTTGAATTCGAGAAATTGTAATGGACCGGAAAATCCGACTGAAGATTCCCATTCTTATCGTACTTCAGGACTGCCCATTGGTTCGCGATCGTCCAGGAGGTGAACACATTTCCTGTAACATAGATATTGTCGTCACCGTCAATAGCCACACCCCAAGCAGAGCTCCAGGCGAAGTCGTGATGTGTCTTTTCCCAGATGAAGGCGCCATCCGGGGCGTATTTTCGAGTGAGCATAGCTTGGTGGTATCCAAGCGTTTCCCAGGTCCCCGATTTCACACCAACGACGATGATATTGTTCTCGCTGTCCACTGCTGCGTCATAGAAACGGTCGGTGCTGTCCAACTTTTGTCCTTCGATTGCCCCGACCTCCATAGTCTCAGTCCAGAACGCGATCCCATCCGGATCGTACTTTGTCAGGTACGCAGTATCACCGTAGTCGGGGGACGTGGCGCCCTTGACGTAACCGGCAACGACCAAATTGCCCTGGCCGTCAATGGCCACTCCCCATGTGGAATCATGTCCGTTTCCCCCATCGTGGACGTTCGACCAGAGCTTGGAGGCGAGGCCTGGCGTCACCCCCTCGCCGCTTATGTTCACCGTAAAGGGATTCTCATCGGGGTCGTTGGAGGGAATGTCGAATGTGTCATTGAATTCGCCTTCCTCCGTGGGCGCGAATCGAACTGTGAGCGTGCAACTTTCCTCTGGGGAAAGGGTTTGCCCCGAACACCCATCGTTCACGATGCTGAAAGGAGGATCAAGCGAGTCTGCGCCTCCAATTGTGCCGATTGTCAGGTCATCAGTCCCCTCATTGCTCACGGTCACTATCTGGTCAGATAGGAATCCCACTAATACTTCCCCGAAATCGGCGACCGACGGCGCAAGTGCAATCTCCGGTTCGGGCAAACCGCCTTTTCCGGTCAGCGAAACAACTACGCTTGGCTCATCAGGATCGTCGGAGTTTATGGTCAGGTCCGCGTCAAAGGTTCCCACCGCTGATGGGGCGAAGGTAACGGTAAGCGTGCGGCTTTGTCCCGTCGGAATGGTCGGCGCCGTGCTGCCGCAGGGATTTGAGCCTCCGTTTGGGTCCAACGAGTAGTTGGTTGTGTCCGACAGGGTCATGCCCGAGACCACTAAGTTGAGAGGCCCGCTATTGGATATGGCAATCTCCAAAGCCGTTGATGATTGTGCAACAAGGACCTTGCCGAAATCATGGCTTCCGGGAGAGAGGGAAATGTCCGAATAGGGAAGTGGAGGTATGCCTTCACACTCGAAGGCGCCTATATCACACACCGCGACGGTGTCGCCGTCACCGTCCTGGGGACGAGCTACGCCTCGCTGGTCGGTGTCCGGGCAAACGCTGTTATTCCCAGCGTCTATCGCGGCGCTGCCCCGCAGCAGGGCGTGCGTGAAAGTGAGTCCGCCGTTGTCCTGAAGGGGGCCGAGGAGCGGGTCGCCGACCGGCAATCCGCAACTACTTCCCGTGCAGACATTACCTCCCTCGTCCTTAATGTTATTGAGGGCGCCTGCACAATCGCCAGCCGTGTTATGCGCCAGAATCGTGTTTTTGAGTGTAGCGCCGTGGTAAGCGGGTTGAGACGTCTTCTGGTAGATACCACCCCCGGCGACGCCTGCGACGTTGTAGGCAACAGTCACGTTCGTGAGCGTTCCTCCACCCCACTCATTGTGTATGCCGCCTCCGGTTGTGCCGGCGCTATTGCCGCTGATGGTGCTGTTGACAATGTTCGTCAAGGAATCTCCGGCGTTGTTCAGTATCCCCCCACCAAACCCTGCGGCCCGGTTGTCGCTGATGGTGCTGCCAGCGATAGTGATGTTGCCGATGTGATTATCAATCCCGGCGCCATTCGCTGCCGTGTTATCGCTTATCGTGCTGTTGATGATCGCCAGCGTGCCATGACTGTAGATGGCACCCCCCGTACCATTGGCATGGTTTTTGGTTACGGTGCAGTTTTCCAGGGTCATGGTCGCTACATTGTGGATACCGCCGCCATAAAGGCACTGGGTTTGACCGCCAGCCGCACAACCGGTGATGACCACGTCCTTGAGCGTCACCGTGCTCCAAAAGTTCTTGATGCCCCCGCCTCCCCACAAGCGGTCGTCCGACATGGCGCCGTTCTGAATCGTCACCCCTATGATAATTACCGTGTAATTCGTCCTGTCATAAATGTCCCCCACAGAAATGACTCTGCTGAGGTGATTCCCCTCCAATATCGTCTTGCCCGATCCTCGACCCTCTATTATCACGTTTGCGTTGATGAACTGCTGGGATATTGTGTTTTCATAGGCGCCGGCGCCGAGCGTTATCAGAGTTGTACCGCCCTGTGCTTCCGCCTCCATAAGAGCCGCGCGGAGAGTAGTCTGGACGCCGGGAACGTTCGGATTCCCATCGGCTACGCCGTCGAGTGTGTTCGTATCCCAGTAGTCATACGTTTCACTGGCATAGAAGGAGCGGTCATATTCACCTTCGTAAGCGGTCGCCTCGCTCAGCGCCGTGAGGAAAAAAAGCGAGGCAACCAGCGTGAACCATCGCATTCCTTTTCGTCGTGCAAACCCATTGATGATGTCCTTATTCATAAGCGTCTCTCCTTTCTCAAACGACAGTTAGTTTCCGGCTATAAGCCCTCGCTTGAGTGCCAGCTCCTTCATGTCCCCTTTTGTTCGGTCCTTGTATTGACGATGTTGTTGGCACAAAGCACAGGTTTTCCGGGCTCGAGCTTCGACTCATTTTCCCCTGCGGAGGCCACTATGCGTCTCCAGTTCGGGATTTGCGGATAACAGGCTTCCGCCGCTTGTGCTGCTGAGGACAACGAACCTTCGCCATGGGTATATCTGCTTAGGACGCTCTTGAGGGCCAGGTTAGAGAGAGAGACGGTCGCTCGACGCGACATCGGCGCCGCGACTACGGATGCGAACACGCCTCGCGGCCCCATGCCCTCACCAGAATCCCTCGTGGCGACCACTTTTGGATTTCAACTGCTGCGCTGACACCAAACGCCTCGAGCACCCCGCCGATGCAGGAACCTACCAGCACCAAGACGCCCTGTCAAGAACATTTCGGATAGGGGGGTAATGCCCCAGTTACGGGTGGGGCAGGGGGACTTTGGGGGCAAGAGCCATGCGAAAGCATCAACATCCCGCGGGACGCGGGACGCCAGGTGGCGCTCTGCCCCTCAGGGCGAAAAGAACAGCCGTCCCCCACGTGGCATCCCGCTGGAAGCGGGACCCGTGGGAATCATGGGCAAGATGCCCATGCCACGGCAGGCGAGGACGGAGTCTTTCTCATTCTCATCTCTGCGACCCTGCGTCTTTGCGTTACCCTTCTCTTCCCTTTTCCCTCCGCCGCCAAGGCGGGGTATCCGCCCGAGATTGAGGCCATACTGGGAGAGGTAAAGAGGAATTGAAGAATCGGCGCTATCGTGTTATCGTGTACAAACACATACTTCCTCGAACTTATAAATCAGAGCACTTGCTCGTTGTGAGTATTTTCACCAAAAGGAGAAGAGCATGAGCGTAACACGGTTGAGCGGGCTGGCGTTGGTACTGGGATTTTGCTCGGGAATGAGTCTTTTGGCGCTGGGCGCCTTGAGAGGGGGCGCGGCTGAATCGCGCAACCTGATAGAGAATCCTTCGTTCGAGAGGGGAGACGGCAAAACGCCCAGGGGATGGAAAACGGAGAAATGGGGAGGGCAAGCCGAATTCAAATACGTGCCAGAGGGTCGCTCGGGGAAGTCGAGCGTGATGATTGCTTCGGAAAAAGGGGCAGATGTGGGCTGGCAGACTTCAGTCGCCATCACACCATTTTCGCGGTACAGGTTATCCGGGTGGATTAAGACGGAAAACCTCGCTGCGACATCCGGGAAGGGGGCGCTTTTGAATCTGCATAACATTCAGCCTCTGCAAACGCAGGCGGTCACGGGAACAAAGGATTGGACGAGGGTGGAAGTCCCTTTTGATTCAGAATCCAACGATGTCGTGCAAGTCAACTGCCTCCTTGGCGGCTGGGGTTTGGCGACGGGCAAGGCTTGGTTTGATGACCTGCGGCTTGAAACGGTCTCTACTAAAGAGCTGAAGCCTTACGTAAAAATCAATGCGGGCCGGAGGGAAGAGCCGATCTCGAAATACATCTACGGGCAGTTTATCGAGCACCTCGGCCGCTGCATCTACGGCGGAATCTGGGCCGAAATGCTGGAGGATCGGAAGTTCTATTACCCTGTGAAGATAGGCGGGCCCTCGTGGGGCAAAACGAGGAGCGGAGCTTCCGTGCTGACCGGCTCGCCGTGGGAAGTTATCGGCGGAGAAGGCGCAGTGAGGATGATGCGAGAGGGCTCGTATGTCGGCGAACATACGCCGGAGGTGCAGTTGCCCGGCGATGGGAAACCTCGTGGCATTGCACAAGGCGAGCTGGCGGTGATTAAAGGAAAAAAGTACAGGGGACGGATCGTACTCGCGGGCGATTCCGAAGTCTCGCCGATAGAAGTCAGTCTGGTATGGGGCAAGGGGAAAAAGGCCCGTCAGACAGTGGCCGTTGAGAAGATCGGTCGTGAATTTAGGAAAGTGCCGTTGCGTTTCAGAGCTGGAGCCACGACCGACAATGGACGCTTGGAGATTGTGGGGCGCGGTAGGGGAGCCTTTCGAATCGGGACCGCCTCGCTGATGCCCGCGGACAATGTGCGCGGCATGCGGGCGGATACGCTGAAGCTGTTGAAGGAACTCAACGCGCCGCTGTACCGCTGGCCCGGGGGCAACTTTGTCAGCGGCTACAACTGGAAAGACGGCATCGGCGACCCCGACGGCCGTCCGCCGCGTAAGAATCCCGCTTGGACGGGAGTTGAGCACAATGATTTCGGCATCCATGAGTTCATAGCTTTTTGCCGGGAAGTGAGCGCGGAACCGCTCGTTGTCGTAAACACCGGTCTGGGCACAGCCGAGTCTGCGGCTCAGGAGGTTGAATACTGCAACGGCGCGGTGAGTACGCCTATGGGGAAATTGCGCGCTCAAAACGGCCGTCCGGAGCCGTTCGGGGTCAAATGGTGGGGGATTGGTAATGAGATGTATGGAGGCTGGCAGCTCGGCCACATGCCGCTGGGAAATTATGTCAAGAAACATAACAGCGTCGTCGAGGCGATGCGCGCCGTTGATGCCTCAATTCGAGTTATCGCCGTGGGAGCGGTGGGCACGTGGTCCGAAACAATGCTTGCCGGTTGCGCTGACCACATGGACCTGATGAGCGAACACTTTTACTGCGGAGAAAAGAAAGGGTTGATGGCGCATGTGGCGCAGATACCGGCGCAGATAAGGCGTATCTCCAACGCACATCGCCGCTATAACAAGACCATCAGCTCTCTGGCGGGAAAAGACATCCGCATCGCCATGGACGAATGGAATTATTGGTATGGGCCTCACGTCTATGGGGAACTTGGCACGCGTTATTTTCTCCAGGATGCCCTCGGAATCGCCGCCGGCCTTCACGAGTTTTTCCGCAACAGCGATATTGTCTTCATGGCCAACTACGCGCAAACTGTCAATGTCATCGGCTGCATCAAAACCACGAAGACCGCCGCCGAATTCGCCGCGACGGGATTGGCTCTTAAACTCTATCGTTCCCGGTTTGGCGCGATACCGGTGGAAGTGAGCGGGCAACCTGAACCTTTAGACGTTGCAGCCGCCTGGACGAAGAACCGCAAGGCACTGACGGTTGCGATTGTCAATCCCACTCAAACAAAGTTTAGTGTCCCTGTGGACTTCAAAGGCATCGCTCTATCCGGAAAGGCCCACGTGTGGCTTCTCACCGGCCCCGACAGAATGGCTTACAATGAGCCCGGCAAAGAACGCCGTGTCAGGGTTACCGAAAGAACGCTCACAGGTATCTCAAACGAACTCGAATCGCCACCAATCAGCGTATCGCTGTATGAGCTGCGAGTAGAATAGCCCGAGTTTTTGGTGACGTGTAACGTGCGCGCGGGGAGTGGTTTTGTCGTTAACGGATGCGGAAACCCGCTAACACGCTCCTTCTCATAGTGTTCCGCAGGAACCATTGGAAAAAGAGAAAGAAGACCCAAGGGGACGTGAACAATGATTACGAACCGTCGGGAGTTCCTAAAGAAGCTTGCGCACGGCACCGTGGGATTCTTTGGGGCATCGGCGTTGCTGCCTCGGTTGAGCGGGGGTGTTGAGACGAAGACTGCCGACAGGCGCCCGAACATTCTCTTCGCCTTCGCGGACGATTGGATGTGGCCGCACGCCGGTGTCTATGGGGATAGGTGCGTCAAAACGCCCACATTCGACCGCATAGCCCGGGAGGGTATGCTGTTCAACAACGCCTTTTGCGCGGCCCCTTCTTGCTCACCCTCGCGCAGCGCCGTGTTAACAGGCCAGGCGCCCCACCGGCTCGAGCAAGGGGGAAATCTCTGGGGCTGGCTGCCAGCGAAATTCCGCGTGTATCCCGACCTGTTGGAAAAGGCGGGCTATTACGTCGGCGCCACCGGCAAGCTATGGTCACCGGGCGATAACTCTCTCAGCGGACGTGGCCGCAACCCGGCGGGCGACGGCGTCTATAAGTTTTGGCGCAAGCGGAAGGATGGCACACGCGTGCAGTTCAAGGATGACTTCATGTCCCCGCAAGATTACGCGATGAATTTCAAGTACTTCCTCGAGCACGACCGGCAAGGGAAGCCCTTCTGCTTCTGGTTTGGGGCCACGGAGCCGCATCGCTCGTATAAGAAAGGCATCGGGCTGGAGAGGGGAAAGAAATTGGAAGACGTGGAGGTTCCGCCCTTCCTTCCGGACACGCCTGAGATTCGCAGTGATATTCTTGACTACTACGTGGAAGTGGAGCATTTTGATGACCAGGTCGGAAAGATGCTTCGCGTGCTGGATGATAAAGGGGAACTGGACAACACCCTCGTGGCCGTGACCGGCGACAACGGCATGCCTTTCCCGCGTGCCAAATGCACCTTGTATGACAGCGGCGTTCACGCTCCGCTGGCGATACGATGGGGCTCCAAGGTTAAACATGGCAGCGTGTGCGACTATTTCGTGAACCTCGCTGATATGTCGCCCACCTTCCTGGAAGTGGCCGGCTTGAAGCCGCTACCGGAAATGACCGCCGCAAGCCTGGTCGGCTTGCTCAAGGGCAGAACTCCCAAACGCGGCGAGCGTGACGCAGTCTTTAGTGAGCGTGAGCGCCACACCGACTGCCGACCGAATCACCAGAGCTATCCCCAGCGGGCGATTCGCACCGAGGATTTCCTGTACATTCGCAATCTGCGACCTCATCTGTGGCCGGCGGGCGGTCCGCCCGAATTCAGAGATGTGGACAACAGCCCCTCCAAGACCGAGATTCTCAACCGGCGTGAAGAAAAGGAAATCGCCCCGTTCTTCCGCATGGCTTTTGCGAAGCGTCCTGAGGAGGAACTCTACGACCTGTCGAAAGACCCCTGGCAGTTGGTCAATGTGGCTGATAGGCGGGAATACGCATCTGCTAAGAAGAAACTGCGCGCGAAACTGGACAAATGGATGGCCGACACCAGTGACCCTCGAGCGCTCGGCGAGGAGGACCGTTGGGACCGCTATCCGTACTGCCAGGGAACTTATTGGCGGCAGAAAGGAAGGGCAGAATACCTACGGCGGAGAGAAACCAAACAGAAATAGAAATCGGCGGTAAAGAAAAAACGTGCCTGGAGTAAATAGAAATGTTGGGAGACAAAATGCGATTGAACCGAATGTTGGCAGTAGTAGCGATATCAGTATCAGTTGCGCAGTTTGGCGCAACAGGAGCCGCTCAATGTAAAACCGGCGGTGACGAGGTCGAGCGTTGGGGCATTTTTGAGGTGTCGCTAAAGGGGCCGAGAGAGGGCAATCCTTTTCTCGACGTGAAGTTGAAGGCTCGGTTCAAGCACGGGCAGCGCACTGTCGAGCCGGAAGGGTTCTACGATGGAAATGGCGTGTATCGTGTCCGGCTCATGCCGGATGAGCTGGGCGTGTGGACGTACGTGACGGAGAGCAACCGCGCTGAGCTCGACGGCAAGAGGGGCAGATTCACCTGCGTGCAACCCGGCCGAGCGCGGGGCAATCACGGGCCTGTACGGGTGCGAAATACATACTATTTCGCCTATGCCGACGGGGCGCCTTATTTCCAAATCGGCACGACCTGCTACGCCTGGGCCCATCAGGGGGATAAGCTCGAAGAACAAACCCTCGCCACGCTCCGGAATGCGCCTTTCAATAAGATGCGAATGTGCGTCTTTCCGAAAAGTTACGCTTACAACAAGAACGAGCCGCAGTATTACCCGTTTGGGGGGACTCCGTTGAAAAACTGGGATTTCTCGCGTTTCAATCCGAAGTTCTTCCAACACTTCGAGAAGCGTGTCGGTGACCTTCGCGACCTGGGAATCGAAGCGGACCTCATCCTTTTCCATCCGTACGACCGCTGGGGCTTCAAAAACATGGGTTACAAGAATAATGTCCGCTATCTGAAGTATGTGGTAGCGCGTCTGGCGGCGTACCGCAATGTATGGTGGTCAATGGCTAACGAGTACGATTTCTTGCGTTGGCCGATGAAGGATTGGGACAGGTATTTTCAGCTCGTTCGGGATAAAGACCCGTACAATCATCCTCGCGGCATTCACAACGGCCGCGACTGGTACGACCACACGAAGCCGTGGGTTACTCACGCAAGCCTCCAGACGACCAACTTCAGGGGCGCCAAGGAGTATCGGGCGAAGTACAAGAAGCCGGTCATATACGACGAGTGCAGATATGAAGGCAACATTCCGCAAGGATGGGGGAATATTTCCGCCGAGCAAATGGTGCGGCATTTCTGGTTGGGAACCATCACCGGATGCTACGTGGGGCACGGCGAGACCTACTTGCATCCGAAGGACATTCTATGGTGGTCGAAGGGCGGTGTGCTGCACGGGAAGAGCCCGGCGAGGATCGCTTTTCTGAAGAAAATCATGGAGCAGGCCCCTGTGTTTGAGGAGTTGACGCCCACCGAGCCTCGCCCCGACAGTTACGTTCTTTCAAAACGCGGGGAGTATTATCTCGTTTACTTCGCCAACCCGGTCGCGGTCACGCTCGACCTTCCCGGCGCGAAACCGTACAAAGCTGACGGTATCGAGACGTGGGAAATGACGGTAACCCCCCTGGCGACCGCGAGTCCGGGTAAGTTCAGTTTTTCTGCGCCGAAAGCCGGCTACCTCCTTCGTCTATCGCCGTACAAGCCCGGCGAGAAGATTCGCCCCGAGGCAAAGGCTTCCGCCAGTCCAACGGAAGGCACGGCGCCTCTCAAAGTCCAGTTCTCGTCGCCGACAAAGCTCCGGCGCCGCTGGACATTCGGAGATGGAACCAGTTCATCCCAACGAAACCCCGCGCACACTTACAAGCAGCCCGGACTTTACACAGCGACGTTGACCGTCACCGATGAATCCGGCTTGTCCGCCAGTAGCACGTTGGGCATCGCCGTGGATTGGACTTCGGGCTCGCCCCTCGTTCGCGTCGGGTTCAAAGATGGCGATACACCTCGCGTGAAGCTTCACGGGAAAATCCTCCGGGCGAAGGACGGGACGTATAACCTCGCCGAGGGACCGCCGTGGAAATGGATTTCCGTCGGGGACAAACCCATCGAGGCTTTGGAAGGATTGCGGTCATTTACCATACTTGGCTGGGTAAACCCCACCAGCCTGAAGATTGGAAAAGGCGGAAACCGCATCGCCTTCAATCTGAACTACAACCGCTCGGGATTCGACCTCGTTTGTCTCGAGGACGGGCGATTTCGGCTTGCGGTCAACGAATGGCCTGACGGGGTCCGCAACGACAGCTCCCCGGGGAGAATCCGTGTCGGTCGGTGGACTTTCTTCGCCGTGACCTACGACGGAACGAAATCCGGCAAAAACGTCCGCTGGTACTTCGGCGATGCTGACGCCCCCGCCAAGCTCGACCTGACGACAACCTACTCCCGCGGCGCGACCGGCAAAGGGAGCGGTAACCTCACCATCGGCAACTACAACGAAACCATCCACCGCCACGGTCAAGATCGCCAGTTCCGCGGCCGCGTACGCGGAATACGGATATTCGGCAGTCGAACCGGACCTCGCGGCGCCCTCTCGTTGAGCCTCGTTCGCAGACAGCAGCGAGAGGAATAGTCGCTGAAAAACGATCCTAAAATTGCGCTTTCAAAAAAGGCGACCCAAGCGCCTCAGGGCGAGGACGCCTCGCCGAATTTCGAGGTCGGAGCGGCGACTATCTTCTCTAATTCAGCCAGTCCGGACCCCTCCGCGTCTCGGGCGGCTCGGAGGCATTTCAGCGCTGCTTTGCGGCGATGTACATCCTCAATCTCCTCGCCCGTCGGCGGAAAGGGAAATGCGTCGGATACCTTGCGTAACTCCTGCGCGACGGCTTCATAGTGTCTTGTGGCTTCATCAAAAGGCTCGCCGAGTTTTCCGCCAAGGCGCTCCTTCGCTTCTCTCAGAAATTGCACGGCAAAGTTTCGGCATTCACTCCAAACAGCCGCATTGTATGCCATGCCGAAGCGGTGGGCTTTGCCATTTTCCAACGCGCTTATCCAATTGTCATAACCTGCCAGACCCGCTTTGTATTTCGGATATATCCACTTCGCCGGACTCTTCGAGTGTTCCAATGCGAATCCAAGAGCTTCCTTGACAGTCCTCGCATCATCCGCCGCCTCACCGGGTTTCACACTGTACATTTCCAACACGCCGATTTGGCTGTTGCCGAGCTCCTGCCAGGGTTTCGGGCTTTTGCTGAAGTCACATCTCGGGCCAGAGAAATAGTATCCCTCGTCGTCATATCCATAGACAACGTAGTATTCGGGAATGTCCAACTCCCAGCCGTAGCAAGGCAGACCCTCATCAATAGCGAGCTTCGTGTTTTCCCAGGCACGCTTCTGCTTCTCAGCAAAATCACTGTCCGATTTCGAGCCGGAGACCCCCTCCACTGTGTAGCCGATGTTCTTCCCGAGCTTGAAGAGCATCTCCGTATTCCACGCCGTCGGGCCGCTCGGACAGACAATCTCGTGGATATTGATGACAAAGGCGTGCCCTGTCCCGCCGAACAGCCAAGCGTCCGTAACATCCAAATTGAGGTATTCGAGACAACCCTTCACGCAGCCGAGGTGCGAAACCCAGGTTGGTTTCCATCTCAGATTCTCAATTGTTTTTCCCATTTCAGCCTTCTTCCTCCTGCAAGCCCTTTCCTCACTGTAACAGGATAGCATGGGAAGTCTGAGGTTGAAAGCACGGCGGCCGGACGTGCTGTCGCTGCATTGACAATCGCTTTTGCCCCTTTGCTCTCGTTGGGGTCTAAAGGCGCGGGCCCGACGCCGGAAAAGCGGAAAGAGGGCGACTTGTCGCTTCGGCGCGATAGCCCTCACTTGCCCGTCAATGGTCGCCTTTGGAGAGCCCGCATCCGCTGTTACAGCAACCTCTCGAGAACGAAATGGCGTTGTTTCAACGCCGCTCGGTGAAAATGTACCCACGGCGAATCGTAGAACCCGGGAGTCATGGGAAACGAGAGCTTCCGGAGCCGCGACCGAGAGAACTCGTCCCAGTCCGTGTGTTTTTCTTTGCGAGGGTGAAGAGCATCGTTTCTCCATTCACGTTTGTCATAGTGGAGAATGAGAGGGTCAAACATCTCTTCGAAATCGTCCTTCCAGTTTTCGCATCTCGCGTGGTCATCGCTTCTGTCCGCCAATCGCTTTTTGATTCTGGGCTGAATCCTTTTCCATGAGATAGGCTTGTCTGATTTGGTTTTCTTAGCCCCGCGCAGCAGATGGTATATGGTCTTGGCTGCCTTCAGGAACTCATCGGTGTTATTGCGTTGTACGTCCGCGTTCGCCGCCTTTCTGAGGTACTTCCAAGTCAGAAACGCCTGGTCCGGAAAAACTCCAGCCTCGGCGTGCCCGATCTGAGGGAGGATGTCCAAACGAATGTTCTCCAGGAACGGCCTGCTCCACTTCTTGCCCTCTTTGAGGATGCGAATCTTTTCGACATCGTTTTCTTTGTCGTGTCTTCCGGAGAAGCCCTGATGAGCCCAGGTGTCCGCTAAGGTGTGAAGAGCCACGCCCACCCGGCACAGGCGCCGGAGTTTCTTCGTCCGCCCCTTGCAGGCCTCGTCGAAGATAGAGCGGGCGAATTCGGAATTGGCTTGTGTGACGAAGGTGTCGCGGGGCGCCTCGATGCTCTTGGGCGGGATGAAGTGGAAAGGGATATAGACCCGTTTTTGCACTGCCCAGTCAAAAGCCTTCAAGCCTATATGGGCGGTGCGTACCGGATCAAACAATAGGTCGCCGACTCGGATCGGCTCACTTTCGGTCGAGTCATCAACGTACTGTGAGGCATAGGCAATTGTAAGGGCATCCTTTTTGACGAACCCTGCCGCTTTGGCGAGAACAGCGATGCAATAGTAATGGAAGTCCTTTTTCATTTTCCGCTCCTCCCTTCCGTTTTGAGTGGGTCACTTCGATTCAACGAAATCTCCACGTGGAGCGCAGACTCCGACAGCCGTCGCCGACGGCCTGCATTAGTCCGATTGCGGATTGCGGATTGCGGATTGCGGAATCGGTAGTCTGCACTCCACGATCTGCACCCTGCACTCCGCGCTCCCCGTTCAGCCCGGAGATTATCCGTGTGAGGGACGCCGGATGCCGGAGAAAAGCCTCGCCGCGTTTGTGAAGACCCTCTTGTCGAAGCCCATCTTCCTCACAAGCCAGTAATTCTTTTCGATGGCGTTCGGCCGGAAGAGCTGCTTCAAATTTATCCAGGGATGCCGGGCAAGCGACATGGGATGGCTTACCACCGGTATGGGAAAGTCGCTGCCCAAAAGCAACCTCTCCGGGGGAATCCCTCGTTTAATTTTCTCGATGTCGTCCCCATTGATGAGCGGTGAGCAGAGAGCCGACACGTCCGCATAAAGCTTCCATCCGTTTTTCTCCGCCAGTTTGAATTGTTGGAGGAGTTCGTCCAGGTAATTGTCTTCCTCACCCAGAACACCGATGTAGGGCACGGAGCAGTGGGCGGCGATGGTGGTCACGCCCTGTCTCAAAGGGTACTGTAGATATTTTGGCCGGTCGTACTCCTTGTGGGTTTCATCAGAGGTCGGTACGGCGTCTTCCCGTCCGGTGTGGTAGAGAAGGGGAAGGTTGTATTCCGCAAGCTTGTTGTAAAGATACTCGCACCTGACATCGGTGGAATCAATTTGCTGGGAGGAGCATATCCACTTGCAGAGGACCGCGTCGTTGTTAATGCAGAACTCGAGCTCCCGGTCAATTTCGTCGTGAGGACGATAAGGGTGGATAGAGCCGCCCAAAAGGACGTGTTTGTTCTTCTCCGCGAGGCTGGCTACGTATTCATTGGGCACGAAGAGATGCGTTTCGTTTTCTCTTACTTTGCCATCCTTTCCATAGACGGCGTCCAGGGCCAGGAGAACCACCTTACGGACCTTTCGTGCTTTCACGATCTGGCGCAGGGTGAGCTTTTCGATTTCCTTCAGGCTCGGCCCTCGAGCGATGACCTTGAGCATTCGCGGATCGAGGGTGACGAAATTCAGCATCATCGCGGCGTACGCCGCGGTGGAAGTGAACTTCTTGGACCAGTAGCACCCCGATTTGGGGTCCTCGGGCCCCCCAATATGAACGTGCATGTCTATTGTTTCCTGCGGCATCTTCGCGACCTCCTTGTGAGGGTCCTGCTCATCTTGCTCTCTACGGTGACTTCCCCTTACGCTGCTGGCGTTACGGGCCCTCTCTGCGCACCCTGCGGTTCGAGCATGAGCCGCCCGTAACTCAGGCATTGCGAGAAACAAGCACCTATTTCCGGACGAGAACCGGCCCTCCTTGGAGGCTACCGGGCACGTCTCCTGTTGTGTTTTCCTATGGAAATTGACCTCGCCGCTTTCAGCGCCGCCTCAATTCTTTCCGGTATTGGCGGATGAGTGTACAGCCAGAATTTGGCCAGAGGCGGGGGATTGATGTCCGCCAGATTCGCCCGGGCAACTCTTTGGAAGAGGAGAACCGCTCCCTGTGGGTTCCGCGTCAGTTCGACTGCGTACCTGTCCGCGGTTCTTTCGAAATGTCTCGATATGGCGCATTCCAGGGGCATGATGACGAACAGGATGACCTCCAGCCAGAAGAAGAAAACGGGCACAGAACTCGCCTCGTAATGCCCCGGCCCCCGCCGTTTTTTCTTCCCGATTGTGAGCTTGAGCAATGTTCCGACAAGCAGCAAGCATCCGGCGGCGGCGCCAGTTGCCCAGGCTATTCCTTTGATGACGTGATGGTTTTTCCAGTGCCCTATTTCGTGGGCGACGACGAATTCAATCTCTGACGGCTCTGCTCCTTCCGCAAGCGCGTCGTACAGCACGATTCGTTTTCCGAGAAGGAGCCCCGACAAGTAAGCGTTCACCTCCTTCGTTTTCTTGCCGGAGTCAGCCTGATAGAGTGCGGTTCGGGGCAGACCGGATTTTTCCAGCAGCGGCTCGAGGCGGTTACGCAGCGTATCCGACCTGACCGGGGTGAGCCGATAGAAAAGCGGCTCGACGAGGTGCGGCGCGACCGAATACCAGACAATCAGACCCAAACCCAGCGCTCCCGCGGAGACTAACCACCACGTCCGCTTGAGCCGCCGCATAACAACAAAAACCAAAATCACAAACAGGATGTACCAGATGTCCGCGACAATGAAGCCTTTCATCTGGTCGGTGAGCCACCCGCCGATTCCCTGCCTGTTCAACCCGAAGGCGTTCTTGACGACGAGGTCTCGCACGGCATTGAATGGCATCGTAACCAGCCGAATCATGAGAACAATGAAAAAGGCATATACCGGCAGCACCGCACGCCTTTTCCCGAAGCATATCTTTTTGATATCTCTCTCGTACGAGGAAGCCAGCCTCGACCATGCGACCAGCCCGAGAAAAGAAATCACAACGAGTTGCTTGGAGAAAGTCAGGATGTAGAGATACCGGCTGAACCGCGCGCCCTTTTCGATTTCTTCCCGTGAAAAGTGGTCGGAGGGCTCCGACTTCTCAGCCGGGACAGAAAAGGAAGCGCACAACAGCCACAGCATAACTGCGACGCTGCCCAATAGTTTCAGGAGATTGCTGCCTCGAATCATTTCCCCGAGGACTTGTCAGGCGGTTGACTGGTTTTTGCCTTACTGATACTGTGAAAGCCGAAGTTCTCGCTCGCTCCCGGAGCGCTCGGGCGCGGCCTCGTCGGAATTCGCCGGAGGTTGCTCATCGCTTTCTTCGCAGGAGCAAACGGGCGATTTCTCTCAAGGGTTGCGCCTTTTCGCCGAGGTCTGTGAGGCAGCCGATGGCTTGATCTGTGAGTTGTTCCACAAGTTGTCTCGTACGTTCCGCCCCCACAAGCGACGGATAGGTTGCCTTTCCCTTTTCCTTATCGGACCGGACCGGCTTGCCGAGTGCTTCCCCTTTCCCTTCGGTGTCGAGGAGGTCATCCACGGTCTGGAACGCCAATCCGACCGAGGCGCCGTACTTTTTCAAACTTGCCAGCTCTTCTTCCCTTGCATCTCCGGCGATGGCCCCCAGGGCGACCGAAGCTTCGAGCAAGGCGCCGGTTTTTCGCTTCGCGATCTCGTGAATTACCGTTTCATTGACCTTTTTCTGCTCCGATTCCAGATCTAGCGCCTGGCCGCCTGCGAGGCCGGAGCTCCCACAAGCGCCGGCAAGTTCTCGAATAAGCCGCACCTTTTTGCAGTCGTCAATTCCTTCAAGGTCCGCAAGCGTCTGAAACGGGAGTGCCAGGAGCATATCCCCCACGAGGACAGCCATTCCCTCTCCGACAACCTTGTGAATTGTGGGCAATCCCCTGCGAAGATCGCTGTCGTCCATGGCGGGGAGGTCGTCGTGCACAAGTGAAAAGGAGTGGACCAGCTCCACGCAGCAGGCGATTCGCACAATCTGCGGGCACTCCCGCCAGGGCGGGACGGCTTCGCAAGCCGCCAGCGTGAGAATCGGCCTGATCCTTTTTCCGCCCGGGAAGACCGCGCGCCGAACCCCTTCGGCGAGGCTCGGAACCGGCATGTCTTCCGATGACAGGATGGATTCCAGCCCAGCGTCAATCAGCTTCTTTTTCTCCGACAAATACGTTTTGATATCCATCGAAACCCTCACCCCGATTGCGGATTGCGGATTGCAGAAATCCGAAGTAGGAAATCTCACGCACGGATGCTTTCCGCCCTCATTCCCCCAGCGGAACGCGCCGCAAGTATTTGTCCACCATTCTAAAGGTTACTCGCTCGACATCCGTTTTGTCGTCGGTGAAGACGTGAGCCTGCTCGTTCTCCGGGAGAAAGACGATGTTGTTTGTGAAGTTATTGATGACTTTGGAGAGAGGGCGGTGGGAAGCACTTTTCGCGGCGAGAATCCGGCTCACCTCTCCGGGGACGGTGATCTTTCTCTTCAAAGCGGTGAGGAGAAAGTTGGAGGTTTCCCCAACCCTCACGGCGAAGACAGTCGGAAAAACCCTCTTCAGCGTCTTTTCGATGGAGCACAGCAGCGTCTCGTCGTCGCTCAGCGACAGGACGTTCATCACCACCACCCCCTTTGGCAGGAGATGGTCGGAAACCGACTGGAAGAACTCCTCTGTGGTCACGTAGAAGGGCACATACGGCCCCCCTTGAAACATGTCCACCTCGACGAGGTCGTATTTCTTTTTGGTTTTCCTGAGATAAGGACGGGCATCCTCGGCGAAAATCTTCAGTCTCGGACCTTCCTTCACGCCGAAATACTTATCGTCTTTGGCTATGCGGATGATTTCCGGGTCAATTTCCACTGCGTCAATGTGAGCTTTCGGGAAGAAATGGCCGTATTGTTTCACCGAAGTCCCTGCGCCCATTCCGAGGATGAGTATTTCCCCCGGCTCGGTCAAAAGCGCCGCGGCATTGAAGTAGTCGTAATAGCTATTGCCGGTCAGGTAATTCTTCTTCTCATCAACGGACACGGAGTATGAAGTCCAGCGGTTGACGGATAGCGCTTTTTCTCCATCTTGCCTTTCCAGGACTCTGATGTCATTGTAAAAGGACTCCTTTCTTAGGAGCACGTCTTTCTCGGCGCGGGGGAAGGAAAAAGGCGCAATGACCGCCAGCAGCACCGACGCGGCCCACTTCGGCGACTGAGAGACCAACCCCGAAATCCCCAGTAACAGCACGATCGAGCAGAACAGGAGAAACGTTATGTGGGAGCCCAGCACGCGGATCAAAACGAACGCCGTCACAAACGTCCCGAGGATGCTGCCGGTATTGGACAGCCCGTAGATTCCGCCGGCGATGCTTCCCGCCTTCTGCTGAACCGTGAGAAGGCGGATGATGAAGGGCGAGGCCATGCTCAGGAGAACCATCGGCACGCCGTAAATGACAATTGTAGCCACAAAAGCTCCCCAAATCGTCCCGAACTTCATATAGGAGGCGTCAAGGACTTTCTTGTAAACGAGGAGCATGACGAACAGGTAGCACCCCGCGGCCAGTATCAATTTGAAGAGGACGGGGGCGTGCGGTTTCTTGTCCGCGAGTCGCCCGCCGAAAATGTAGCCGACGGATAGCGCTGCAAGGATGATCCCTATGAGGCTGCCCCATACATAGCTTGAGTAGCCGAAGGTCGGGGCGAAAAGCCTGAATCCGAGAACCTCCAGGCCCATCACGCACAAACCGCAGACGAATGCCGTTGTTCCCAGATAGAATGTTTTCAATGTAAAAGCTCCCTTTCCTTATTCTATGAACGTGGCGTGCTCACACGGTCAAGAGATAACCTCCGAGAAACTGGGGAAGCGAGTTGAGGTCTTCGCTTCCGTCAAGGCTACTGAGCGGCCAAGCGGGCGACCTGTTTCTTGATAGGTTTCTTCAGCTTTTTCGACGGTCTCGGCTTGTCGGGCTTCAGGCCGGGTCGCTTGGGACCCTTAGCGGGGATTTCCAACCCGCCTTCATCCACATTTTCCTTCGTGAAGAGCCGTGTCCCCAGCGTTATCCACTTCGGGACCTGTTCCCCCCCCAAGATTTTCATGCCAATATCAATCGCTTCTTTTCCGCCGGTGGGGTACTGGAAGGTCGCGGTCAGAACTCCCTGTTTGACATACGTGACGCCTTCCTGAGGGAGAGCGTCTATGCCGATGAACTTGATCGTCTTTTCGCGTCCTCGCCCTTCTGCCTTCGCGGCGAGGTAGGCGCCGTGGGCCTGGGGGTCATTGTGAGCGTACACGGCGTCAATCTCATCGAATCGCGCCAGAGCGGAGGACATCTCTCTTCTGCCATTTTCTTCGAGCCACTGGCAATCGGCCGAGAAGATAATCTTGATTCCGTCCGGGGGCGTGCCGTGTTCCTGAGCATATTCTTTTAGGCCCTGCAAGAAACCCTCATGGCGGTCAACGCCCGGCTGAGATGTCATCAAGCCCATAAGCTCGACGAGGTTTCCCTTCCCGTTTAACAGGGAAGCGATATGTTTTCCCGCCTCCCGGCCGATGAGAACATTGTCTCCCCCGATGAAGCAGGTGAAACTGGTTCCTTGGATCTCCCTGTCGAGGACGACTACCGGTATCCCGCTGTCATAGACCTCCTTCACGGGCGCCGTCATGGGCACGGTCTCTTTGGGGCTGACGATCAAAAGGTCAATTCCCTGGGTGAGAAACTCTCTCACCTGGCTCTGCTGGACGGTCACATCGTTTTGGGCGTCCTTCTCAAGCAACTTGATTTCCGGATACGTGTCTGCCTGCTTGCGGATGTCATCGTTCATCTGCACACGCCACGGCTCGGCAAGGTTGCATTGGGACATGCCGAAGATGACCTTCTCTGCCTCCCCCTCCTTGGGGGCTTTTCGGCATCCCACGCTGACGGCCAAAGGCACGAGAAGTACTATCCGTAGCAACCAGTGCGCTCGCTTGTTCCGGCTGGACTTCATCATTTCTCCACCCTCCTTTGTTCGACCTCTACTTTTAGGAAATCCTGCTGCGTCTTCCGGTTTGCTGAATGATAACGGCTGCAACGATAATAGCCCCTTCCACCATCAACCTGTAGGCGATCTGGACGCCGTTGATGCTCAATATCTTTTCGATGTAGCCGATAATCAACGTGCCGAGGAGGGTTAAAAGGATTCCACCCTTCCCCCCCATGAGGCTTGTTCCTCCGATGACCACCATGGCGATGGCAGTCAGCTCGTAAGTGGTCCCCGCTTCCGGGTCGCCGTAATAGGTCCTGGCGGCGAAACAAACTCCCGCGACCGCCGACATCAGTCCCGATATGCCGTACGCGGTTGCCTTGACCAGATTCACCCGCACGCCGCTAAGCCTGGCCGCCTCCTCGTTGCCTCCGATGGCGAAGAGATGCCGACCGAACCTCGTCCTGTTGAGGAGAATCCAGAAGGCGGCCACCGACACCAAGAAAATGATCGTTACGATGGCCAGGTTGTTGTTCAGAATCTGCGAGCTGATTTGTTCGAATATCGGCGGAAGCGGCTGAGTTCCCGCCTGGATTTTTCTCCCTCCTCCAATGAATTTCGCGAGGCCCCTCGCGGAAACCATCATGGCGAGGGTGGCCACGAAAGGTTGAATCTTGAACGTGGTTATCACGGCGCCGCTCAGCAGCCCCGCCGCTGTGCCCGCCAGAAGCGCCACAGGGATGCCCACTAACGGGGAAACATGCAAATTAATCATCGAGTGTGCGAAAAGCATTCCCGTCATCCCGAGAACCGAGCCTACCGATAGGTCAATCCCGGCTGTCAGGATGACAACCGTCATGCCGCAGGCGAGGATTCCGTGGATGGAGTAGTAGCGGAGCATGTCACGATGATAGTCCCAGGTGAAAAATGCCCCGAGCCTGTTTTTTCCCGAGAGACCGGGGAACGCCGCCCCGATAATGAGAACGGCGATCAGAGCCCACAGCCCGCGGTTCCTCACGACGGCCTTGGTTGCCGAAGATAAGTTTGCAAGGAATCCAGACTTTTCTGTCATAACCTCACATGGCAGCCGCCATGACCTTTTCCTGGGTTGCTTCCTCGTGTGCGAACTCCGCGGTCATTCTTCCTCGGTGCATGACCAATATTCTGTCGCTCATTGCCAGCAACTCCGGCAGTTCCGAGGTGATGAGGAGGATTCCCTTCCCCTCAGAGGCCCACCTATTCATCAGGGAATAGATTTCCGCTTTGGCGCCGACGTCAATTCCCCGCGTCGGCTCATCGAGAAGAAGGATGCTCGGTTCGCTCATAAGCCACTTCGCGAGGATGACCTTTTGCTGATTCCCGCCGCTCAAAGTGGAGACTTCGGAGCGAAGTGAAGGCGTCCTAATCGCTAAAGAGCTCACAAGAGGCGCCGATGTCCGATGCTCGAGAAGCGGATGCAGCCAGCCGAACTGCGTCATCTGCTTGAGAGAAACCAGTGTCATGTTATGCAGGACCGACATCGGCAGAATCAGTCCGGAAGCCTTGCGGTCATTTGTCAGATACGCCATGCCATTCGCGATTGCCTGTGGAGGGGCAGCAATGTTGACCTTCTTTCCTCTGACGAAAATCTCGCCCTCCGGCTGGCGGCCAAACCTTCCAAAGATCGCTCCCAGCAATCCGCTATTGCCCGCCCCCCGAAGTCCCGCCAATCCAAGAATCTCTCCGGCGCGGAGGGAAAAGGACACGCGGTCCACAAGGTTCACCCCCGATTTTCCCCGTCCTCGGCGGGGCAGAGTCAGCCCGGAAACCCGCAGCAGTTCCTCGCCAATAAAAGGCTCGCGGCTCGGGAAGAATTGGTCTATCTTTCTGCCGACCATCCATTGGATCATCTTCTCGGCGGGCAGCTCTTTCGCGGGGGCTGTCCCGACGTGCAGCCCGTCGCGAAGGACGGTTATCCGGTCGGCGATCTCGTATATTTCCTCCAGCTTGTGCGAGATATACACTATCCCCACTTCCCTGGCTTTCAGCCTGTTGACGATGGCGAAGAGCCTTTTCGTTTCCTGTTCGGAGAGGGAGCTGGTAGGCTCATCCATGACCAGGATACGCGCGTTGAGCGACAATGCTTTCGCTATTTCAATCATCTGCTGAACGGCCACGCCGAATTCTTCCACGGGCCGCCTGACATCAATCGGCATCTCCATCAACTTCAACAGCTCTCCGGCCGTCTCCGCCATTTTCCGCCAGTCAATCGTCTTCCAACGGGTGTGCGGCTCGTGGCCCATGACAATGTTTTCCATGACCGACAGGCTCGGCACTAAGCTCAGCTCCTGGTGGATTATGGCGACTCCGGCCATTTCGCCTTCCTTCGGGGAGGTGAGGCGAACACGTTTTCCCTCGATGAGAATCTCGCCCTCATCGGGAAGGTAAACGCCGGAGAGAATCTTCATGAGGGTGCTTTTCCCGGCGCCGTTCTCCCCGACCAGGCCCACGACTTCCCCTTTGTGTAAATCAAAGGAGACGTCGCGGAGCGCCTGAACGCCCGGGAACGCTTTGCCGATGTGCTTCATTTCAAGTAAAGGAATGTCAGCCATCTGATACCCTGAATTCTGCCCGGCAGAGACGGTTTCGCGAAGTGTCCGCCGGCTATGCAGCTTCAACACGCCGCTTCATCAGCGTGTGCCAGAAGCCCCCGCCTTCGCCTCGCTCTTCGCTAATGCTGAGCATCTCCCAATCGCGACTGAATAGTTCCAGAATCTCTCTCCGCGTGAAACACCGCCGATAGGCTCCGTAAGCTATGTGCCACGGTCTCCGACCTGCACGAAATAGGCGAAACTTTGGACTGAAGACAGAAAGCACATAGTAGCCCTGCGGCTTCAAGACTCGCAGAACGCTGGCTCGATACGCCGGCCAATCAGCTTTCCTTTGATGATGCAGGCAGCCGTAGTCCAGGACGATGTCGAAGCTCGCATCCGCAAACGGTAAGCGAAAAACATCTGCCCTGCGGAATGTAATTCCTTTGGCATGCCTCACCTCAGCCGCTTGGCGTGCACGCTTCAATGCCAGTGGCTCGTAGTCAATCGCCGTCACATTGAATCCAAGTCGGGCCGCAGCCAAGGAATGGCGACCCTCTCCGCAGCCGACATCGAGTAGCTTGCCGCAGCTCATAGTCTTTGTCAGACGCCTGAGAAAACGCACCGCGTAAGGAGAGGGTTCGTCCCCTGCCCAGCCATGCTCCACCGTGCGATAGGCCTCCCGAAAGTATCGGCGATTCGCCTCCCGTGCTGACAACATGCCAATATGCTCCCTTCGAGACGCCAGGCTTCAAATCTCCGTGGCCTAGGCGATTGGACGCATACTAAAGAATCGCCGGAGTGAACACAAGCAAAAGGTTGATTCTCAGAACCGCTGACCCGAGACGACGTAAAGCCCAGAATCGGGACTTAAATGGATGCCGAGTTCTCCGAGTTCCCCGTTTGACGCCAGCCGCATGCCCCCATGCACGTCGCCACTGTTCGGTGTGCAGCGGTTCGCTGGACCCCTTTCATAAGGTGAGAGCAAAAAGTCTCTTGACAGCTCCTCCTCGCTGTGCCATTATAATGTAAAAGATAAACTGACTGGTCAGTCAACTCTCTTCAAGGCTCTGTATCAGGAGAAGTTGGTTGTGATGAGTCTTTGCAGCCGCTTTTTGGACGCGTCGCGACAGACCAGTCGGTACAATTGTTGCAAGAGGTGGTTCACTTTGGCAGACAAGCCCAGCAAAAGACAGCAGCGAGCTGAGCGAAACCGGAAGAAGCTGGTCAGAGCCGCTATGACGGTGTTTTCCCAGAAAGGATACCACAGGGCAACTCTGGACGAAATCTGCAAGCGGGCAAATCTGGCGAAAGGGACGATTTACCAGCATTTTAGCAATAAAAAGGGTCTATTCCTGGGGCTTTTGGATTCTCTTATGACGGATTTGGGTAGGTCCATCCAGGAGGCCGTGGCAGACGTGGAAAGCGATCTTATCCGGGTGCAGACAGCCATTTCAGCTTACGTGGAGTTTCACGCCGCCCACCGCGGGTTTTACCGCCTACTGATCCATGAGCAAAGTTCCTTCGCAAAGGAAATCCGAGAACAGTTTCACACCAAGTATTTTTCCCATCTCCGGATTCTGGAAGAGGTGCTTGGCAAGGGAATCAAAAGCGGGAAGATCAAGAAAATGGATGCCGGCGGCGCGACCTTTGCCCTGGTGGGAATGTGTAATTCTATCATCTTCCACTGGCTCATGTCTGACAAACCATATCCTTTGAATAACGAAGTACGCTTGGTCACCGAGATATTTCTGCGGGGGATTTCCCGTCAATCGAGCGGGACGCGGGAGGTCCGAAAGCCTCTGCGCCCCCGGGTTGACGAACAGAACAGAACGAAACGCAGAGGCGCAGAGGCGCAGAGACGAGGAGCTTAGAAGGTGAGGTTGGATATCGTGGGGATGGCAGGTTGCGGCGCAATGGTGGCGGTCATGATGTGGACTTCGGCCCCTGCCGCCGACGATGAGGGAGCGGAAGAAAAACCACCCTTGTCTCTTTCCATCGAGGAGAGCGTTAAGATTGCTGTGGGGAACAATCTCGTAGTGCAGATCGCAAGGGAGGAGAAGAACGTGGCCCGCGGCAGGATAACCCAGGCCGCATCGGAGGCCTTTCCGAAGTTGACAGCTTCCGGAACATACACCTGGTTGGGAGAACTTCCCAGCGCCACTTTCGAGGGGAACACCTTCACCCTCGGCGAGCAGGGGCAGTATTTGACAAGTCTCAACTTGGTGCAGACCCTGTACCGGGCGGGGGCGACTGCCGCCGGGATACGCGCCGCCAAGTTCTACCGCACCCTCGCAGAGGAGCTGCTGCGGGGAACGGAGCAAACCATCGCTTTCAGCGCCGAGAAAGCTTATTACGACGTTCTCCTTAATAAGGCTTTGTATGCCGCAAGGCTGGACGCACTTCAGCTTGCCGAGAGCCACCGGTCAGATGTGGAAAAAAGGCTCGCCCAGGGCATGGTCTCCAAGTACGATCTTCTGCGGGCGACGATTGAAGTGTCCAATATCCGTGCTCAGATGATTCAAGCGAGAAACGCCTTTCGTCTGGCGCAGACAGCTTTCCTGAAAATCCTTGCTTTGCCTCTAACCACAGAATTTGTGCTGACGGACAAACTCAGCTATGAAGCTGCCAAGGCGGAAGTGGAGCAGAGTCTGGCGGTGGCCCTGATTCAGCGTGCGGAGATAAAACAGGCCGACCTCACCATAGCCATGCAGAAGGAGAACATCACACACACGGTTGCGGACCTTTACCCGACTGTGGCTCTTCTGGGGACCTGGGAGGGGGGCAACGCCAGCCGTTTCTCCTTCGGGGGCACGGGCTGGAGTGAGGGCTGGTATGCCGGCGTGACGGTTTCTTTCCCGGTCTTCGAGGGAATGAGGACCAAAGGGAAGCTGGTTCAGGAAAGAGCGAAGCTTCGCCAGTACGTGCTGGAGAAACGGGACCTGCTCCAGTCAGTGGAGTTGGAAGTCAAACAGGCGATTCTGAGCCTTGAGGACGCCACCGAATTTGTGGAGTCGCAGAAGGAAAACGTCAGACAGGCTCAAGAAGGGCTAAGGCTGGCCACGGTGAGGTACGAAAACGAGACCGCCACCGAACTGGATGTCTTGGACGCGAGGGTTGCTCTGACCCAGGCTCGCAACAACTACGCCCAGGCAGTCTATAGCCACATGCTTGCCAGGCTTTCTCTGGAGAAAGCGAAGGGGGTCATTCTGCTCCCCTGAACCGCGAAAGGATTAGTACATTGCGCAAGGGCAAAGTTGTTATCATCCTCATAGTTGTCGCATTGGCAGCCGGAGCTGGCTACAGGGTGTTTACCCTGATAACCGAGAAGAAGAGGGGAAGCGAGCGCTCGGATGCGGCAGCCGTCATAGTCAAAACTGCTCCCGTCGAGAAGGGCACTATCCGGCGGGATATCAACCTGACTGGCGACGTGGAGGCCCTGACCAGCGTTCAGCTCTTTCCCAAATGTCCGGGGCGTCTCCTCGAGCCTGCGGAGAAAGACCTTCAGACAGCCCGGAAGTTGTACGAGCAAGGGGTCATCTCCAGGCAGCCTCCGGACAGAATTGAAGACATGGAAGAAGGCGATTCCGTGGAGAAAGACCAGATTATCGCCGTCGTTGACCACGAGAACCTCGATGCGCAGGTCGAACAGGCAGACGCTGCCCTGAAGACCGCCCAGGCCCAGGTCACACAGGCCCAAGTTAACCTTGCCCAAACAGAGAACGACGTCAAGAGAATGCGCAATTTGTTCAGCCAAGACGCAACCTCCAAGCAATCTCTGGACAAGATCGAAGCGCAGTATAAAAGCCTCGTCGAGCAGGAAAACGTAGCCAAAGCAAGGCTGGAACAAAGCCAGGCCGCCCTGAACCAGGCTCGGATTCAGCTCGCGGAGTGTTTCATTAGCGCTTCTATTTCGGGGATAGTATCGGAAAAATATCTGGAGAGGGGGGACATGGCCATGGTGACACGCCCCATTTTCGCCATCATTGACATACATGAAGTCAAAGTCGCCGCCGACCTCCCGGAAAGATACATCGCGCAAGTCGGCAAGGGCGCCGGCGCCTCAATCGAAGTGGACGCTTTTCCGGGCCGCATCTTTAAGGGCACAGTTACCAGAATCAGTCCCACAGTGAACATCGTGAATCGCACCGCGGAGTTGGAGATAACCGTGGCCAATCGCAATCACGACCTCAAGCCCGGAATGTTCGCCCGTCTGCGCATGCGTCTGGAGGAGCGGGAGGGCGTTCCGGTCATCCGCGAGGCGACGGTATTGAGAGATGAGTCCGGTGAGTACGTCTTTGTGGTGGAGAAAGAAGTCGCTCGTCGCCGCGAGGTTAAACTTGGCCTTGAAGAAGGTCCCAGGGTCGAGGTGCTCGAAGGATTGAAGCCGGGAGAAATGCTGGTAACCGCGGGACAACAGAAGCTCGCAGAAGGACAACGTGTGGAAATGCACAACTGAGTGAGTAGCACCTGATGGTTTAGCACATGCATTCGTATGTACGGTGACGTATGGCGCTGCTGTGAAAGGAGCTACCTTGACGGCATAACAGAATAGACGGCATTCTCCAACTATCATGTCCATCCTGTTATCTCGTCAAAAGGAGGGTAGCATGAATCTTCCTCGAATTTGCGTTGAACATCCCACAACAACTCTCATGGTCTTTTTGGCCATTATCCTCATCGGCGTTATATCGCTGGCCCGCCTTCCCCTGGACATGTTTCCCGACATAGGCATCCCCTCCCTCAGCGTTATAACCAGGTATCCAGGCGCCAGTGCGGAAGACGTCGAAGCGAAAGTCACAAAGATCCTCGAAGACCGCCTGACGACCATCCCCGATCTCAAGGAGATTACTTCTATCTCCAAGCAGGATATTTCCGTGGTAACCCTGAGCTTCGACTGGGGGACCGACCTTGACACTCGCGCCAATGACGTGAGGGAGGCCATCGGTTGGGCGGAAATCCTCTTGCCTGAGGATGCAGAGAAATCTCTTGTTCTGAAATTCGATATCTCCAACTTCCCCATTATGGGCTATGTTTTTACAGCCGACGAGGACGGCAGCTATCCTGACCTCAAGGAAATCATGGAGGATGAAATCACAGACCCTCTGAAGCGGGTCCCCGGGGTGGGCTCTGTCATCATACGAGGGGGGCCCCGCCGCCAGGTCAACATTGATCTCGACCGCCAGCTCCTGGCAACCCGCTACGTCACGCCCCAGGACGTCGTTCGCGCCATCTACAATGAAAACCAGACCAACCCTGCGGGCAATCTGAAAGTTGGTGTCAAGGACTACTCCCTGCGGGTTCCGGGAGAATTCAAGCAGGTGGAACCCATGAAAAGGATCGTCATCTCCAATCAGGGGGGACGCATCGTCCGCCTGGAAGATGTAGCCTCTTCGGTTGAATACGGTTTCGCGGAAGAAACGATGCCCGTGCGGACTAATGGCAGAAAAGCCATCTACATAATGGTCATGAGGCAGTCGGGGGCCAACACCGTCAAGGTGGCGAGAGCGGTTGAGAAAAAGCTGGAAACCCTCATGAAGGGCGTCCAGAAGGAGCACCCCGACATCGAAAAGCTTTCCATCTGGGATACCTCTGCTGATATCGTCAGAATGATCACAGACCTGTCTCGGACACTCCTTATGGGTGCTGGGCTGGCTATCCTCGCTGTGCTCGTCTTCCTGCGGCAGGCTCGTGCCACATTCATCATCGCCCTTTCTCTCCCATTTTCCCTAATCGGGGCACTCATTATCACTTATGTTCTGGGTTACACCATAAATATGCTTTCCCTGTTTGCGCTGACCATCGGCATCGGAATGGTCGTGGACAATTCCATCGTGATCCTCGAGAACATCTCTCGCCATCGAGAAGACGGGGAGAGCCGAAGAGAAGGTTCCATTTACGGCTCCACCGAAGTTGCCATGGCGGTGACCGCCTCCACGCTCACCACGGTTGCCATCTTCATTCCCCTTATTTTCGTCAAGGGGTTGATAAAAATCCTGTTCGCGCAGTTTGCCGTCGTTCTATGCGTGGTGATTCTTAGTTCCCTCTTTTCAGCTCTGACCCTCACGCCGATGCTCTCCTCGACGATACTGCCCCAAAGATGGAAGCAAAAGGAATCGCGAGGCGTGCTAAAGAAGCTTTATTTGTGGTCAGAACGGTTCTTCGATGGCATGATAGCCTCCTACGGTTCAGTCCTCTCATGGGCGCTCGGTCATCGCAAGAGCGTCATACTCCTGGCCATCGTCATTTTTGGCGGAAGCCTTTCGCTCATCCCCTTCATCGGCAGCGAGTTCTTCGCCGAGGAGGACCAGGGTTACCTTCAGGGACACTTCTATCTGCCGGTGGGGACGAGGGTGGAGGAAACCGACCGAGTTATGCGTCAAATCGAGGACATCCTCCAGGAGGAGGACATCCACCAGAAGAAGGTTTCCGGCAAGGGGTTGTTAGCCACCTTTGTCCGATGCGGCCAGAGCGAGGAAGGAATCAGCAGCATCTTCGAGGACGAGGGTCCCCACATTGGGGAATTCGGGATTCGACTCGTCCCCAAGAACCAACGTCCCGAAGGATTCAAGGAGGTTGGCGAGAGGCTTCGCCGAAGGATCGCGAGAATCGCCGAGATCGAGAGGTTTCGCGTCGAGACCCAGGACCCGATGGCAGGACTGCTTCTGGGCGGGGAGCGCCCCGTCACTGTCAACATCTTCGGGAAGGACATGGAAAAGAGCGATGCCGTTGCTCGGGAGGTCAAAAAGATCGTCGAATCCGTTCCGGGAACGAAAGACGTGGAGATCTCCCGTGTCAAAGGAAGGCCGGAGCTTTGGCCCGAGGTGGACCGCGACAAGGCGTCGTCCATGGGGCTGAACGTGTTCTGGATTCAGGATACCATCCGCGCCTCCTTCTATGGCCGGAAGGCTTCCAAGTACAGAGTCGGTGGCGAGGAGTACGACATCTTCGTGCGCCTGGACGAGAATGACCGCATGACACCCGATGACATCGGCGAGATGGACATTCGCCTCCCCACCGGGCAGTTCACCAAACTGGCCAACCTCGCCAGGGTCGTCCGCCATCTGGGCCCGGTGAGCATCGAGCGGAAAGACCGCGAGCGAATCGTTAACGTGGGCGCCGCGGTCGGTAAGGGACGATCGCTTGGCGAAATCACAGCGGACGTGGAGAAGAAATTGGGCCGTCTCCCCAAAACAGCCGGCGTGGACTGGCAAATAGCGGGTCAGGCGGAGGAGCAGAAAGAGTCCTTCTTCTGGTTGAGGATTGCAGTCTTGATTGGGGCCATCTTAGTTTACATGGTCCTGGCTTCTCAGTTCGAGTCGCTACTGCATCCGTTCGTGGTCATGTTTTCGGTTCCGTTTGCCTTCACGGGTGTGATATGGGCACTCTTCTTGGGGGGCTTTTATCTCAGCATCACGGTCTTCATAGGGATACTTCTTCTCATCGGCATCGTGGTCAACAACGCCATCGTTCTGGTGGACTACACTAACATCCTCCGAGCTCGCGGCCTCGGCATCAAGGAAGCCGCCCTGGAAGCTGGTAAGAAGAGGCTGCGACCTGTTATCATGACCGCCCTGACCACCATCGTGGCTCTTCTGCCCATGACCCTGACCAGAGGACAGGGCTCGGAAGTCTGGAATCCCCTGGGGGCGACGGTCATGGGCGGGCTTTTGGTCTCGACCCTGGTCACTCTCGTCCTTGTCCCCACCCTCTACACTATCTTCGAGGCGAAGTCCATGCGGAAACCCGGAGAACAGACGAGCGCACCATGAAAATGATACTTATCGCTTACAACCAGGCTCTGGATGACGAGATCATGAAGGCCCTCGAGGAATGTTGCTTGGAGAACTATACGAAATGGACAGGCGTCCTCGGAAAAGGCTCCGCAAGCGGGCCGCATCTTGACACCCATGTCTGGCCCAAGGCGAACAATGTCCTGGCAGTAGCCGCCGATGATAGCTCAGTCGAGCCTCTTCTCGAACGGATAAAAAAACTCAGAGCCCAGCTCGGGGCCGAGGGTGTCAAGGCGTTTGTCCTTCCCATCGAGAAGCTGTCCGAGTAAGCCCGGCCGGCAAAACGGGTCCCCTCCTCTGGACAGCTATCTTCTTCCAATTGAAAACCGCGTTCGCTGCTCCCCCTCGCGCAGGTCCCATAGCAGATTTTGCGCCTCGGCGAAACCCTCCTTGTTCCCCTGCCTGTAACCCGAATCAGATTAACCCAACTTCCGCACCTGATTGGGATTTTGAGATTTTTTGGAGGGGGTTTTGTGGATGAAACGGGTGTACTGGGGCTGTTTAAGGACTGATGCCCGCATTGTGGATGCAAAACGTCGTGTGTTCGATAAGCTTTTGCTCCTTGCAATGCCCGAATACGTGACAGAGCTTACTGACCAGAGCACTCCGTCGGGATTTACCCAGGGGATTACAGAATCTCGCTGCGCAAGGTGTGGCGTGGGCGCGAAGGGGATGCGGCCATATTTCCGTGGCAAGTTATGGATGAATCCCTTGTTCGAGAAGCCCGGCTTAAGCCGGCTCTCAGGAGAAGAATCCCATGTCCGATACCACCGACTGAAGCCGGTGGCTAAGGGGGGGTGCCGGCTAAAGGCTGGCATCTGGAGTTTGGACGTTTTAAGTAGCGTGCCGGCTAAAGTCCGGCATGCCCGGCGCAAGCACGACAGCGAAGAGATTGAAGGAAGCCTGCCGGATATGCCACGATTTCGCAGCCACACCCGTCCCCTTGACAGCGTTGGCGCCTCAACTTCATCATATCATTATATCGGCGAGATTGATGCCACGTGTTGGAGCACGGCGACAGCGTGCGGCGGCAGAGGTTCAAGACGAGGTGCCAGGGCACGCCACGCTGACGCGGGCACGCCCCTCGAGGGATTCCTCGACATCGGCAGGCTGGCATTGTGGTAAGATAGAGCGCGTGGGAAGATTGGAGGTGGCTGGAGCCGGACGAAGCTTTGTGCAGGCGAAAGGATGATGGAGAATCGCGTGTGGAGCTGACGGAGATTCAAAAGAAAGCGGTGGAGCTGACCGGCGGGAATGTCGTGGTCTCGGCGGGCGCGGGCACGGGGAAGACGGCGGTTCTTGTTGCGCGGTTCATCAATCTTGTGAGAAGCGGACTGGCGGAAGTGAACCGGATTCTGACAATCACTTTCACGGAGAAAGCTGCGCAGGAGATGAAGCAGAGGATAGCCGAGGGGTTCGCTGGGCGGGGGATGAGGAAAGAGAAGACGGCTGTCGAAACCTCGTTCATCAGCACAATACATTCCTTCTGTTCTCGCTTAATCAGGGAGAATCCTTTTGCGGCAGGAGTTGACCCGGAATTTGAGATCCTGGACGAGATAGACCGTCAACTGATTCTGGGGGAGCTTTTCGATGAGTTATTCTCGGAGGGCGAGGACGATTTTCTTGGGCTTGCCGAGCATTACGGGGAGGCCGCCGTCAGTAAGGCAATCATCGCTTACATGGACCTGTGCCGAAGCCTCGGGCGGGAGGTCGAGCACGTCGAAAAATTGGTGGCGGAGCCAGAAGTTCTCACCCGAAAGGCGAAAGTTCTCGCCGACAAAAGAGCCGCCGAGGCCATGCGGGAGATACGCGGGCGATTGGACGCATTATCCTCCCTGAAAGCCAGCGACAGTTGGGAGGAGAAGCGGCGTGAGATTCTCGCCGTGCGCGATTCGATTTCGGATGCGAGCTCGTTCCGGGAGACGGCTGAGAGGATGAGGTCCATAACGGCGAGGATGCCGAGGGCGCCGAAGAAAAGCAATGGCAGAACATCCTGCCTGGAGGTGAGGGAGCACCTGTCGTTGATTAGAAGAGTCTTGAAGGAACGGGATGCCGAAATCTTTTTCGATAAAGAGATGGAGGAAATGTTGCTACCGTGCAAGGTAGCCCTTCTCAAGGGGACAGCTCTCTTCTGGCGGAAGTATGAGCGTAAGAAAAGAGAAAGAGGCGTTCTCGATTACGAGGACCTCCAGCTCATAGCCAGAGGATTGCTGAGGGACAAGCGGGCGCTGCGGAGAGATTACGCGGAGAGATTTCGTTACGTTCTTGTGGATGAGTTCCAGGATATTAACTGGCTGCAAAAGGAGCTTATCGAGCTTGTTACCTCGGGAGAAAACCTGTTTGTGGTGGGAGACACGCGTCAGTCCATCTACGGTTTCAGAAACGCCGATGTGGAGATTCTGGCGGGTCTGGTGAAGAAATGCCGTTCCTTGTCGAGCACGCACGGCTGCGTCTATCTGAACGAGAACTTCCGGAGCGGGCGAAACCTGATTCATTTCTTCGATTTTTTCTTCTCGAAGCTCTGGGAAAAGGGACAGCGGGAGTTTCATCCTTTGCAGTATGGCCGGAAAGGAGGGGAAGAGCCTGCGGCGCCTTCGGTCGAGGTTATGCTTTTTGAACGAGGGCAGGAGGAGGGCCGCGGTCTCGAGGACGCGGACGGGGTCAGGCAGAGAGAGGCGAGAGCCGTGGCGGCGAGAATTACGAAGGCTGTCCGGGATGATGAGATTCTGGTTTACGACCCGGCCCTCGCTGGCAACCGGCCCGTCGCTTACGGGGATATGGCGATTCTGTGTCGGACTCGGGCAAGTTACTCGGCGTATTCGGAAGCTCTTGCGGACATCGGCGTTCCCTTTTACACGGTGGGCGGGCAGAGCTTTTACGAGAAACAGGAGGTTGCCGATCTGGTCAATCTTCTGACAATCATTGACAATCCTCTACGGGACATTCCTCTCGTCGGCGTGCTTCGCTCGCCTTTTGTGGGAATAGGAGACGACACGTTGCTGTGGCTGAGGCGCGGCGGCAAACAACCCGCGAGCACGGAACGCGCAACCGGCGAGGAATCAGACTCCGCGACTTCTGAGGGGAGCGCACTGCGGCTTCCCGAGCACTGCGTTTTGCGCGCCCTTCAAGGGGCTGCCTCTATTCCAAGAATCGCCGAGCAGGAAAGAGAAAAGCTCGTGCGTTTCCGGCGCCTTCTGGACGGTCTCAGGCGGAGAAAGGACTCCATGCCCTTGCACAGATTACTCAAGGAGGCTCTCGAGTCCACGCCGTACCTGACGCGAACCGTAACTTCCCTCGGGGGAGCGCAGAAAGCAGCAAACGTCTCAAAGTTCCTCGACCTGCTGAGAGAATATGAGGCTCGGCAGGGGGGCGGGATAGGAGGATTTCTGCGATTCTACGAAATCATGAGGCGTCACGGGCCTCGCGAGGAGGAGGCGGCACTGGAACCGTTTTCGGGGGACGTTGTGAAACTGATGACAATTCACGCGGCGAAGGGACTGGAGTTTCCGGTGGTCGTCGTTGCGGACATGTCTCGCCGCTTCAACTTCGACACGGACAGGTTTCTGGTTTCCAGAGAGATGGAAATTGCGTGCAATCCGTGGCAGGAGACTTCTGAGGCTTCTTGCGGAAGGAAGCTGGTGTTTGAGGAGCGAAAGGAGAGACAGCTCGGCGAGGAAAAACGGCTGCTGTACGTAGCCGCCACGCGGGCGAGAGACCATCTGATTCTTGCGGGAAGCTACCGCGCGGGGAAAGAATGCGACATCGAGAGGGCGAGATGCCCGATGCATTGGTTGATGGCGATTTTGGGTGAAGAGACAGAACTGCCGGAGCGGGGAGAATCGTGTGAAGCCCACCTGGGAGAGGCAAGAGTGCGGATACTCATGGATGCCGAGGGGGAAAAGACGGCCGGCGCAAGCGGCAGAAGTTCCCCCATGGAGCGGTACTTCGAGCGGATTGCCGCCGGTGAAAGCATCCCGGTTTCCGACGCTGCCACCGAAAAATTCCTTCCCGAAGTGAAAAAGGTGCTCGAAAGGATAACCTCCCACGCCGCCGCTGAGCCGAAAAGGCTTCCTGCGGAGGTTTCGGTTTCTCAATTGATGCAGTTTGAGGAGTGCCCTTACAGATTTTTTCTGCGACAGATATTGGAGTTTCCCGATAGGGAAGTGATGAGCGGTCTGGGATTCTGTGCGCCGGGCGAATGGTTCATGGAGGAGAAGTGGCCGGAGACGCGGGCTGAATCGCCGGTGGGCTCAACCAGGAGGACCTTCGGCACGCTGGTTCACGGGTGCCTGGAGGAAGTTGACTTTCGAGAAGTACAGCAGCAGGACATTCGGGCGATAACTGCGCGTTTCTTCTCGTCGTCAGGGGAGGCGAGCAAGGCGGAGAAATTGATACGCTCTTTCCTGCGGAGCGATGACGGCAGGCGTCTCCGGAACGCCGGGGAGGTTCATCGAGAGCTTCCGGTGAAAGCTGCGGTGGGCGATGTCATCATCAACGGGAAAATTGACGTCCTCTATCTCGATGAGAACGGTCACTGGAGGATTCTAGATTTCAAGACAGGGTCAGAGCATGCGGAGAATCCATTGCTTCACAGCGGCTACGATTTTCAGATGCGTCTTTACGCATTTCTCGTCCGGGAAGCGATGGGCATCCGGACGGAAAAAGCCATCATTCATTTTCTCGCACGCGGCACGTCGCGGTTAGTGCCCACGAGCGCGAAGGCGATCGAGGGGACCGAAAAGCGGATTATGGAAATTGTAGCCGCCATCGGGAGACGAGAGTTCCAGAGAACGAGCACCGCTAACTGCCGCCAATGCCAGTACCTCGCGGTGTGCGAAAATGAGGTCTTGCGAGTCGCAGCGCGCGGACAGCATCACGAACACAACACACTCTCCCAGGATTAAATGATGAGCGATCTGCCCCTGGAAAACGAAATCGCGGAGTTCCAAAACTACCTTGCCGCCGAGCGGGGGCTTGCAACGAACACCGTCATGTCCTACGGGCGGGACCTCCGCAAACTCGGCAGATACCTCAAGACGATTCGCGTCTCCTCCGTCGAAAAGGTCACGAGAGGGAACGTCATTGACTACCTCATCTCCGAGAAGAGAAAGGGAATAGCGTCGAACTCCGTCGCGCGGAACCTCATCGCCATCAAGATGTTTTTCCGATTTCTGGTCGCGGAAGGAGTGCTGCAAGAGGACGTGACGGAACTGATTGAATCGCCGAAACTCTGGAGGATTCTGCCGGAGACACTTACGGTCGAGGAGGTGGAGCGAGTGCTGTCCCTGCCTGACATGTCAACCGTAGAAGGGATAAGAGACCGCGCAATGTTGGAGATGCTCTATGCCACGGGGATGCGCATTTCCGAACTGGCGAGTGTGAGGCTCGACGACTACAATCCGCGAACCGGCACAGTTATCTGCCACGGAAAGGGGTCGCGGGAGAGGATTATCCCCGTCGGGAGGCAAGCCATCGCGTCGGCTTCTCTTTATCTGAAGGAGAGCAGGCCGCGGTTCTTGAAAGGCAAGGAATCTCCGCACCTTTTTGTCACCCGTCTGAAAAGCAGGTTCTCGCGGGGTGGCTTGTGGAAAATGATACACGGCTACGTGCGAAAGCTCGCCCCCGGGAAAAAGGTCACCCCGCACACGTTCAGGCATTCATTCGCCACGCACCTTCTCGCCAATGGAGCTGACCTGAGGATCATTCAGGCTATGCTCGGGCACGCGGACATCGCCACGACCCAGCTCTATACTCACGTTGACAAGGAACGCCTCAAGAGCATCCACCGCAAGTATCACCCCCGAGGATGACGCCGGATTGCGGAAATACCCGGCGGGAACTGAACGTCAACTGGCAGAACCCTCCTTTTCACAGAAAAGCACGCAAGCCCGCTCAAGCGGTCTTTCGACGAATCCCTAAATCATGGCGAAAGATACAGTCTGTAGAATGTTCGCTCAATCTCCGTCGGTGGGGCATCGATCCATTCAAGGCCCGTGGTTGTGCCGCCTTGCTCCCACGCCACCAGATCGGGCGAGCACTCCACCACGAAGTTTGCGGGGGTGGCCTGATATTCGTAAACACCCATGTCAACTCCGGCTCCGGAAATCCTCGGATTACCGTCCAGGTCCTCTCCCGGCGACCATGACAACCTCGCTTCCTGGCCGCTCACCGAAACCTCGGGCCTCAGCACTGCCGCCAAGCTCCCCCCGTCAATGCATGGCGACCCCTGCTTCAGCCGAAAATCCCCCGCCTCGCCATCCACAAACATCGGGTCCCCCTCAATATTGCCTTCACCAGGCCAACCCTCCAGAAACAGGCAGTGATCTGCCTGCAACAACTCGCTGTTGCCGCTCACCTGTCCGGCGATGATACAATTCGTCAGCTTCGCAAGGCCCGCTTTGTAATAATCCCAGAGACAGATCGCTACGTCCGGGCTATCAATGGTGCAGTTCACAAATTCATGCAAGCCACCGGAGTACGAAAGGTTGACCGCGGTCCCCTCCCCACTCTTGGCAAAAACGCAATTCCTTATCTTTCCCCATGGCGACCCATACGCTAAATACGTTCGCCCGCCGAGAACCCTGCTCCCCACCACCGAGGCTCCGTACAGGCAGAGGCCGCCTCCTTGGAACTCGCAGTCCGATACCTCGGCTTCGCGGGCCTCGACTATTGTGTCGTCAAAGTCGAGTCCCGAGATGCGCGCCCCTTGCCCAATCAGCACCTCCTTAGCGTGTAGGGATGGCCTCGCCGAACCATCGCCCGCACCACATACCGTGATGCGCGGCGGTATCAACAACCGCTCCGCCTCATACCTCCTCGGCGCCATGTGGATTGCCACCTTTTCGCTCCCGGGCGTCCCGGCGGCCGCTACGCCGGCCGGGTAGCCGATGTTGCCCCCTGTGGCCCCCGCGCCAACGCACGCCGATCCGTCACGCAAGCGGAAGTCGAAACTGCGAAGCGAGTCTTGCAGCGACAAGAATGGGTGCTCCGCCGACCCGTCCCCTCCAGGAGGGGCTGAATTGTCAACATGCATCGGATTGTCGGTATCGTTGAACCCCGTCCATCCCACAAAACCAGGATTCCCTGAGAGGTTCCCGTTCTTCCCCGCGAAGTTGGAGTCATTGGTGAAACAGTGATCAACGACCTTCATGCGTAACACCGGCGATTCCGCCCAATAGGGTTCGTCCTGGCCGTTGTTCCAGAAAATACAGTCCCGAACCACGTCGGGCATACGCCCAAGGGCGACCTGGTTCGAGACGAACGTGCAGCGGAGAAAGTTAGGCTGGTCACCGCCATCCCACTCATCGCAGCCGCGGTTATTTGCGTAGAAAAGGCAGTCGGTGACAAGCCCCTTCTGGTCTGTCTCGAGCGCTTCCCACGAGTTGAAAGCGAAGACCGAATCGGATACACGAATACGCCCGTCCACCGTCATGGCCGAGACGCCACAACACCCTTCCATGAATTTGCAGGAGTCCACAAAAATAACCGCACCCGACCCGCCATAGATCCCATATCCGTTCCGCAGAAAAGTGCATTGGGTTGCAGCGATTATGCACCCGTCGCTACCCTGGATACCGGTACCAGTATCAACGAATTGGCACCCCGACACATACAAGTCAACGTTGGGATAGGTCTCACCACCCGAATCTATGTATATTCCTTTCGGAACGTTCTCGAAAAGCGTATCGAGGACGGTCACATCCTCCCGGCGTCCGATGCTCAGGCCCACTTCAGTCGCCCCTTCCAGCAGGCAGTCGGCGATGAGGACGTAGTCTTGGTCATTGCGCACAGATATGCTTACCTCTCCCGCGAGCACCGCCAGGCCACGAAGCTGCGGTCTCCATCCGTCGGCCACAACGCCAACCGAACCCTCAACATCGGGCACGATAATTCGGCAGCAATCCCTCCCCGCCCCAATCAGTGTAATTTCGTCCCCCGGAATCATAATGCTTTCGTTGTAATCGCCCGGCGCCACGAGAATAACGTCTCCCCTGCGAGCCTCGTCCACCGCTGCCTGTATGCTTGTCGTCGCTGTCTCCGGCGTCGTATATGGCGGCGTATTGCTGCCGGTCTTCGACACATAGCGCGTTTCAGAGAAAAGCGGCGTGCAGGCTACGGAAACTAACATTGAGACGAAAATGTACTGAAGCTTCCCACTCATTGGCACCTCCTTCCCTCACATCGTGAGAGAAATGACCGGCGTCGCACTGCCGTAAATCTACTAAAGCCTTCACATACCTAATCGCACTCCTCGGACGGCGTGTCAAGGGGAAAGCCGCCAAAAAAGTTACCCTCGCACTTCCCTTTCCAACTTGTACGCTATCAACAACGACCTACGCCGGAGCCCCGGTCTCCCCTGGGAATCCTGGTCAACCGTGCGAGCATCGTTCTCTTTCCCCCAGTCTATGCCCGCCAGAAAGATAGGAAACCGCAAGCAGCATTTCGTAAGCAGACGAGGTGCAGCAGAGTGCCCTTGTGCGGCTTCCATTCTTCTCACATGCGTCAGAAGCCTCGCTGCCTGTCTTCCCGGCCTTTCCTGACGCCCGTCATCGCATGCCGGGACGGCGGCGCTAAAGAAACGCGAAAACTGAACGAGAGGAGGAAGGCAGCAGCCGCGCATAAGCCCATCGGCAAAGCACAGTTGCTGTGCGCGGTCTGGGGGCTGTCCGCGGTCCGTCTGTCTGCGCCTGAGACTGGGCGATTACATTAAGATATCGAGGAAATCGCTTCGCTGGAAAAGCGCGTAGGATGTCCGGCTGCAAGTGACGACGAGTGTGACATGCCGGTGGAGCGAGCGGCGAGTCTTTGCCGTCATTTTTGACCGGTCAGGAAGAACATATATTCTCCCGAACCGACCTCGAAGTTGACGTAGTCGTCGGTTTCCTCGCCGGCGGTTATTCCGGCAACGCCTCCCACAAATGAGCCGTTACGCCAGACGATGTTGCCGCTTTCCTTCACTAAGACATTCGCCAGCCCCGCCTTCGGCACACTCACCGTCGCCTGCGAGTTGACGGGGATGTACACCTTCATGGTCAGCGACGAACGGTCCCTTTGCCAGGCGACCACGAGCCGGCCTCGGACGGTGCGAATGGCCGCGGCGGCAGCGGTCAGGTCCCCGATCAGGTGGGGCTGAATGCGGACACGGCGGAAGCCAGGCGTCATGTAACGGGGGCTGTAGTAATCGGGGCCGCGGATGCCCGCCAGATCGTTGTAGAAGAACTCGTCAATGGAAGCCCACATGATCATGCTCTCGGCGTCTCCGGAAAGGCCCCAGTTTTCCCAGATGGTAGTGGCTCCCTGTTCGACCATGTAGCCCCAGCCTGGGTAGGTTGTCGCCGTGGCGATTTTGTACATGACGTCCCCTCGGCCCTGCTCGGTGAGCGTATCTATCAGGCAAGTCGTGCCGGTGTTGCCTGTGTGAAGATGCCCGCCACGTTTTTCCACAATATCCCGGACGATGTTGCCGAGCACGCTTTCGCGATTCGCCTCGGGCACAATGCCGAGCGCCAGGGGGAAGACGTCAGCGGTCTGCGAGCCGCCGGCGTACTGGTTGGTCTCGCGGTTGAGCCACTTTCTGTTGAGCGCGTTCTTGATGTCTTCGGCGAGGCGGCGGTACTGGCGGGCGTCGTCGGCCTCGCCGAGCAGTTCCGCGACATGCGAGAGGATAGCCGCGCCGCGATAGTAGTAGCCGGTCCAGACCAACGGAGGCGGGGTTTCCTTTGAGATGAATTGCTCCTTGCCCGGGGCATCGCCCGGCAGCATGTGGTCGCCATAGTACCCTTTCGTCATGAGATGGTCCTCGGCGATGGAGGTGAGGTGGTCAATCAATCGCTTCATGGCGGGGTAATGTTGCTCGAGAATGCGAAAGTCGCCGTAGTATTGATGGAGATACCAGACCAGAAGTAGGTAGTTGGTGGCCCATGCGGGATCGCCTGTGTTCCTGCCCTTGAGCGGGTAAGCGGGGACGACGTCCGGGACCACGCCGTTCTCATGCTGGGCACATCTCGCATCGTCCAGCCACTTTGTCCAGAAAAGCGGTATATACTTTCTCGCGTACAGGGTCGAGGCGACCGTCGCAGGGTCGAGCCATCCCCAGTGCTCGCGGTGAAGACAGTCGAGGGGAAAGCCGTACAGCCCATTCGTGAAGGTCCACGCGACGTTGCGATGAATCGCGTTCAGGAGCTGATTGGAGCAGTGGAACTCCCCGGACAGGTCCACGGCCGAGTAAACCACCCTGCCCCGAAGGTCACCGGATGTTGGCCGACCGGGATAGCCCTCGATCTGAACGTAACGGACGGGGTGATAGGTAAATCTTGGCTCGTACACCTCGCCTTCGGGGTCTCCCTTCAAGATGTAGTAGTCGGTTTCATTTCCGCTGCGATGGCGCGACTTGTCAAGCAAGCCACTGTCTTTGTGAAAACGCGCGGAATACTTGATGGTGACCTTTGTGCCCCTCGGCCCCTTTATGTGAAGTCGTACCCAGCCGCCGAACAGTTGGCCCATGTCATAGACGTAGATGCCGGGCCTGGGATTGGTCAGGCGCACCGGCTGGATCGTCTTGTTCACCTTGATTGGGGGCATCAACTGCGAGACAAGCTTTCCACCCGGGCTCCGCTTTATCACTGCCGGTTGCCAGGAAGAGTCGTCGTAGCCGGGTGTGGTCCAGCCGGGCTTCTCCAGGCGGGCGTCGTACGATTCACCTCCGTAAATATCGTTGCGGGTGATGGGGCCACTGGAAGCTTTCCAGGTCGCCTCGCTCGTGACGCTTTTTCTGCTACCGTCGGCGAACTGGATATTCATCTGCAGAAGGAGCCTCGGCGAGTCCCCATAGCCGGGGCGAGGCGGCTCGCTGAACCATCCATTGCCGAGCATGACGCCCACCGCGTTCGGCCCGTGCCGAAGCAATTCTGTGACGTCGTAGGTTTGGTAAAGGACTCGTTTGTCGTAATCGGTGGCGGCCGGGTCGAGCACATGGTCGCCGACCTTACGGCCGTTGATGAAAAGTTCGGACCAACCCAGGCCCGAAAAATATGCCCTTGCTTGCTCGATATTCTTCTCAAGCGTGAACTCCGTTCGCAGCAGGGGAGAGGGAGCCGAAGGGCTGCTCACCGCCTCACCATCTGGGCCGCCAGCGCTATTAGCGAGATTGCCGTCGAATTTCCACCAGCCGACGAGGCCGCGGAGGTCGCCTTGACGCCCGCCGGCCAGCGCCTCAATCTCGGCGGGCGGCAGGGCACGGTTGTAAACGCGGACATCATCAATCCCACCGGCGAAAAACTCGCTGGCGCCGTTGAGGGAACCCACGTAAGCCGGATTCGATCCGGCGGTGTTGAGGGGGCCGGTCGCGGGGGCGCTGCCGATTTGCTTGCCGTCGGCGTAGAATCGGATGGAGTTTCCGTCGTACGTGGCGGCGACGAGGCGCCACTCGCCATCCTTGAGTTGCGAAGCCGCCAGCGGCGCCCCGCGCTCCGTGTAGGACCCGGCGATACCCAGACCGACCCAGAGCCCATAGATGTCAGAGGTTTCGCCAATCGCGAGGAGCTGCCTCGCGAGTCCATCTTCTTTGCGATAGATTTCCCGCCAGGCCTCAGTACATTGAGTCGGTTTGATCCAGGCGCTAATGGTGATTGCCGCAGCAGGCTTGAGTTTCGCGTAATGCGGAATGCGTACGCTCTGGCTTTCTCCGTCGAGGTGAAGGGCTCTTCGGAGCTTGCCCGGCGCATAGTCAATCGAGCCTGCGGCAGCCCTCCCAATCCACAGGCCGCGCCAATCGTCTTGCCTGAGTAAGCCCATTTCGAAGGCGGCTGGCTCGCTGAAGCGACTGGCCTTCCCCTCCCTATCCCAACAGCGAACTTTCCAGTAAGATTTCTCACCGCTTGAGAGCGGGCTGCCTTCGTAGGAAACGTTCACCGAGCGCTCGGAAAGCACCTTTCCGCTGTCCCACTTGTCGGCGATGTCGGCGTTAAGTTTTCCCTCGCTACTGGCGACCAGGACCTGATAACCGGACTGCATCTGTCCTCGCCGGCTCGATTTCAGCACCCAGGTGAACCTGGGCCGACGGGCGTCAACGCCGAGCGGATTGGCGGCATATTCGCAGCTCAACTGTTCAACCGTCAAAGCGTTTTCGGGGGCCTTATGCGACCGGTCGCGGATACTGAGGGATTTGATGGCAGACCAGTCAGTAGAAGTATTCTTGGGGCGGGCTTGTCTATCAAATGTGAAGGCGCGGATGAGATGAAGTTCTTTCGGGTCGTACGGCGTGCCGTCAGGATGGAACATGTCGTGCTGCCAGATTTTTGGCATGGGGTCACCTTTCTTCGAACCCCAGGACATGTACGTCTGCGTGCGACCCGCAACCAGCCCCCAGTTGTACCAACCAACCTCGTGTTTGGCGAAAAGTGGAAGAATCGAGGAGAAGGTGTTGCCCACTTGACGGCGCAGACACTCGGTGCAAACGAGCGGCCTTCCCGCTTTCTTGCATGTGCCGATGGCCGCGAGAACCGAATCCGGTTTGCCGTAGGAATGGAATGTGATGATGTCAGATAGCTCGATGATCCGCTTTGACATGCGGTTTCCAAAACCAGTCCAGACCCCGGTGGTGAGGGGCTGCGAGGGATTGGCTTCGCGTGCCCACGCGAAAGTCGCCTCGAGCAAAGGCAGGCTCTTTTCTCCCATGCGTGAGTTTCCGGGCTCATTGTAGAGGTCCCAGATAAGAACACGTTTGTCGCGGGCGAATGTGGCGGTGATGTCTTTCACATATTTCTCAAGGTCGGGCCAGACCGCTCGGTCGGTCACCCGCTTCAGTCCCGGACTGGGAACCCATCCGCTGTTGTGGACGCCGGGGACGGGGTCATCCTGTTTGCCGAGGTACGGTTCCTTTCCGGCGAACGAACAATCGCAGAAGAAAATGAGCGTGGTGGTAATGCCGTGTTTGTCGGCGATGGTCAGGAATTCGTTTATGCGTTTCTTCAAGCCCACCGGGTCATCTTTCCACACGAGGTACTGGAGAAAAACTCGCACGCTGTTGTAACCGGCATTCGCGGCCCAACCCAGTTCCTGGTCTATGGTCGCAGGATCAAACGTGTCCGCCTGCCACATCTCCGTGGCGTTGACGGCGGTCCTGGGCAGGTAATTGCATCCGCATGTCGGACGGATGCTCCTGTACCACTCCCAGGCTCTCTCAACTGACCAGCCCCGCCCGGGCGGGGTCAATTCCTCGGCTATTCCTTTCTTCGGCGATGCATTTGCGCACGAGCACGCCACGAAGGTAGCCGTGCTGATTACGATAAGCACAATCTTTTTCATGTTTTTATCCTCGTCATCTTGTCTTCCTCCTCGCAGCGACCAATCTCAACCGCTTGAGAAAGAGAGCAAGTGAACTGTTTCGTAGAATCGTCCGCCTATTCCGGGTGCGCCTTGAGTCTCCTGCGATTCTCCCGACCCGCCTACGCTTGATGCGATTTGCTTGTGCTACAAAAAGAAGCATATCGCCAATAACGAGGCTTGTCGAGAGAGTTCCCGGGGCGAAGGTTGTCATAAAATATAGTGGCAACCGGCGCCCAACGGGCTCGGGCTGCACCCTTCGCGGCAAAAAAAGCCGTCCCCCACGCGGCGCGAGCGTCCCGCCCTTGGGAATCATGGGCAAGATGCCCATGCCACGGCAGGCAACGACGGAGTCCTTCTCATGCTCCTCTCTGCGCCTCTGCGCCTTTGCGTTGTTTTGCTTTTCCCTTCTTGTCTCCCCCGCCTTGGTGGGCTATCCGCCCGAGACTGAGGCCATACGGCGTGGCGTATATTCTTGCGGGGATGCACGACCCGAAAGTGATAGAATCGCCGCGCGCTTCCGAAGCTCTTATCAAAGCATTCCGGGACCAGAGGCCTCCGCAGGCACAGGACAAGGCCCGCAAGATCGAGAGACCTGTCGCACCACTGGGCGGCGTCTTGGCAGAAGAATAATTGGGCGGCGTTCTCAGCGTGGAGTGTACAAGCCATAAGGAAAGGTCAGGAACAATGGGCACAATCAATCGCAGAGAGTTTCTTCGTTGTGCGATGGCCTATGGGGCGGCGATGGCGATGTCGCGGTTTTCGTTTGGCGGCGCCTCATTGCCGAAGGGGAAACGGCCCAACATCGTTTTTATACTGATTGACGACATGGGCTGGGCGGATGTGGGCTGCTTCGGCAGCAACCTGTACGAAACACCGAGCATTGATCGGCTTGCCTCGGAGGGGCTGAGATTCACCGATGGCTATGCCGCGTGCCCGGTCTGCTCTCCAACGCGAGCCAGTATCATGACCGGCAAGTATCCTGCGCGTCTGCGGTTGACCAACTTCATCGCCGGCCGGCGCACGCTGAAAGGCTCGCCTATCCTGCCGGCTGATTTCCTGGTGTACATGCCGAACGAGGAGGTGACAATTGCCGAGGTTCTCAAGTCTGCGGGCTATGCGACCTGCCACATCGGCAAATGGCACATGGGCGGGGAGAAGGAACATCTGCCGGAGAGCCAGGGTTTCGACGTGAACATCGGCGGCACAGGTTCGGGCATGCCGCGCAGCTACTTCTGGCCGCGATGGAAGGGTAACCCTCCCATCCGGGGGAACTTCGACGGCGAGTACCTGCCCGACCGCTTATCCGAGGAGGCGTGCAATTTCATCGAGGCGCACAAGCAGCAGCCGTTCTTCGTATATCTCAGCCACCACGCGGTCCACATACCTATCGAGGGCAAGGCGAATAAGGTCGCAAAATACCAAATCAAGATCAAAACTAACCACCCGCTCAAGGGACAGCAGAACAACCCTTACTATGCGGCAATGGTGGAGAGCGTTGACGAGAGCGTCGGGCGGGTCATGGACACACTTCGCCGGTTGAAGATTGACGACCACACCATCGTCGTCTTCTTTTCTGACAACGGCGGCCTGTCCGTCCGCGAAGGCAAGTACACCCCCGCGACCACGAACGCCCCGCTGCGCGCCGGCAAGGGTTACCTCTACGAGGGCGGCATCCGCGAGCCCTGGATCGTGAAGTGGCCGGGAGTCGTGAGACCGGGCAGCGTGTGCAAAGTGCCCGTCATCAGCGTTGATTTTTTCCCGACGGTCTGTGAAATGGTCGGCCTTGACCGCAGGAGCGTGAAGACCAAGGGGCCGATTGACGGCGTGAGCGTCGTGCCGCTGCTGAAAAACCCCGACGCGACGCTCGACCGCGAAGCGATCTACTGGCACTACCCTCACTTCTCGAATCAGGGCGGTCGCCCCGGCGGAGCCATCCGCGTCGGCGACTTCAAGCTCATCGAGCGATATGAGTTCGGGACGCTGGAGCTTTACGATCTCAAGAAAGACCTCGGGGAGACGACAAACCTCGCAGACAAGACGCCCCACAAGGCGAGACAACTGCGTCAGATGCTCCACCACTGGCGCAAGGAGGTGAACGCCAACATGCCGCGTCCAAACCCGAACTACAAGCCGAAACGAAATGGATAGACAGTGCAGTACGCCGCGTCGGGTAAAGGCTCAGTCTCGGGCGGGCACCCCGCCAAGGCGGGGGAGGGAAGAAAGGAAGACGAAGGTAACGCAAAGGCGCAGAGGCGCAGAGATGGAGATGAGAAGTACCCGGGTCCTCGGCTGCCGTGGCATGGGCATCTTGCCCATGATTCCCACGGGGGGGCTGCCGCGTCGGAGCTCGGACCGTTCGCGTGCTGGCCAGCCGGATGCCGGCGACGGCAGATGAGTTCCCTTCGGGCCCCTCAACTTGGAATTGTCGCCTCTCAGAACTGAAAGGTGAAGGGGTGAAAACGAAAACAGTTACGCTGACATGACGGAGTGATGAGAGAATGAAAAGACGAGATTTTCTTCGCACGATGACCGGCGCAGCGACAGCGGCGGTTTTGTCGCGAACTTCCTTCGGCGCCGAGGAATCGCACAAGGGGAAACGCCAGAACATCGTCCTCATGATGGCCGACGACATGGGCTGGGGCGACCCGGGCTATATGGGCAACAAGCTCATCCGCACGCCGCATCTCGACGCGATGGCGGAGGCGGGAGTCCGATTCAACCGTTTCTACGCAGCTTCGCCGGTGTGCAGCCCCACTCGCGGCAGTTGCCTCACGGGACGGCACCCCTACCGCTACGGAGTTTTCCACGCCAACGTCGGGCATCTCCCGCCACAGGAGGTCACGCTTGCCGAGCTGCTCAAGTCGCAGGGTTACACCACCGGGCACTTCGGCAAATGGCACCTGGGAACATTGACCCGCACGCAAAAGGATTCGAACCGTGGAGGCCCTCGGGGCGCCAAACACTACTCGCCGCCCTGGGACAACGGCTTTGACCACTGCTTTTCGACGGAGGCAAAAGTCCCTACCTTCAACCCCATGCGAAAGCCGGGCTCCGACGAGCCTTACGGGACCGCATACTGGAAAACCAGCGGCATAAAGGTCAGAGAGAATCTGGAAGGCGACGATTCCCGTGTCATCATGGATCGGGTCATCCCCTTCATCCGCGAGGCTGTGAGGCGAGAGAAACCCTTCCTCGCGGTAGTCTGGTTTCACTCGCCCCACCTCCCCGTGTTTGCGGGGGCGAAGTACCTCAAAATGTACGCGAATCTCGAGGAGAAAAAACGCCACTACTTCGGCTCCATTACAGCGATGGACGCCCAGATAGGACGCCTCCGCAAGGAGCTGCACGCTTTGGGTGTAACGAAAAACACGATGCTGTGGTTTTGCAGCGACAACGGCCCCGAAGGCAAAGCGGGGCGTGCACCCGGCTCGGCTGGTCCGTTGCGGGGGCGCAAGCGCAGCCTGTTTGAGGGCGGCATTCGCGTGCCGGGCCTCCTCGAGTGGCAGGCAAAGGTCAAACCCGGCTCAGTTACCGATGTGCCCGCGTGCACCAGCGACTATCTCCCGACTGTCCTCGACACGCTGGCAACCGACATGCCGGACTCGCGTCCGCTGGATGGTGTAAGCCTTTTGCCATTCATCGAAGCGCGCATGAGCAGGCGTCCCCGCCCCCTCGGCTTCCAGTCGGGAAAGCAGCTCTCGCTCATTGACAACCGTTACAAGCTTATCAGCCCGGACAGCGGGGGGACCTGGATGCTCTTCGACCTGGTCGCCGACCTCTCGGAGACTCACGACATCGCCGAGCAGCACCCGGATATTGTCCGGCGGATGCGCGCGACGCTGGACGCGTGGCGAAAGTCCTGCGAGCAGAGTCTCGCCGGCAATGATTACCGGAAAACACCGGAGTAATGGAGCCAGGGAGATGAAAAGACGAGACTTTTTTCAAATGATGACTGGCGCGGCGGCCGCGGCAGCCTTGCCAGGAACTTCTTTTGGCGCGGATGAGACGCGAGAGGAAAGGCGGCCTAACGTCCTGTTGCTCATGACCGACGACCAGGGCTGGGGCGACATCCACTCGCACGGCAACCAGAAGCTCGACACGCCGGTGCTGGACAAACTCGCCGCTGACAGCGTGCAGTTCGACCGATTCTACGTAAGCCCCGTCTGCGCCCCGACGCGGGCGAGCCTGCTGACGGGCCGCTATCATCTGCGGACGGGCGTGTCGTGGGTGACGCGGGGGCTTGAGACGATGCGGAGTGAAGAAGTCACACTCGCCGAGGCGCTCAAGCAAGCCGGTTACGCCACCGGATGCTTCGGGAAATGGCATAACGGCGCCCACTACCCGTACCACCCCAACGGGCAGGGTTTTGACGAGTTCTTCGGCTTTTGCGCCGGCCACTGGAACAACTACTTCGACACGCACCTGGAGCGCAACGGCAAGGCGGTCAAAACACGCGGCTATATCACCGATGTGCTTACCGACGCCGCGATTGCCTTCATCGAAAAGCACCGCCAGCGTCCGTTCTTCTGCTACGTTCCGTAGAACGCTCCGCACGGCCCGTTCCAGGTCCCGGACCGCTACTTCGACAAATACAAGAAGCGCGGCTTCGACGACAGGACCGCTTGCATTTATGGGATGGTCGAGAACATTGACGACAACGTCGCCCGCATTCTCAAAAAGCTCGACGAACTGAACTTGACCGATGACACCATCGTCATCTTTCTGACCGACAACGGGCCCAATGGCAAACGATACAACGGCGGGATGCGCGCCACAAAAGGCAGCGTCCACGAGGGCGGCGTTCGCGTACCGCTGTTCATTCGGTGGCCGGGGCGCCTCAAGCCCGGCACAACCGTCCGACAGATCGCCGCTCACATTGATTTGTTTCCGACCATCATCCAGTTGTGCGGCGTGCCGATGCCCGAGACCCTCCCGCTGGACGGCGTCAGCGTCGTGCCTCTGCTGAAAGGCCACACCGCCGGCTGGCCCGACCGGATGATTTTCACGCACCAGTCCCGGCGAGGCGAAGTCACGCTCGCCCCCGGAGCGGTTCGTACCCAGCAATACCGCTTGGTGACTTACGGGAAGCGATATGAGCTGTACGACACGATCGCCGACCCGGGGGAGGGGAACAACATCGCCGGTCAGCGCCCTCGGATTCTCAAAAAGCTCAGCGCCGCGTATGAGGCGTGGTTCAAGGACGTAACCAAAAACGGCATCGAGCGCCTCCCCATCCCCGTCGGCTACCCGCAGGCGAATCCCGTCGAGCTGCTCGCTCCCGCGTGCTACCTACACGGCAACGTAAGCTTCAAGGGCCGCGCCGGGTGGGCTAACGACTGGATCACCAACTGGCTCAGCACCGACGACTACGTCTGGTGGGACATTGATGTTGTACGCCGGGGGACCTACGAGGTGACGCTGATGTACGTGTGCCCGAAGGGAGACGTCGGCTCGAAGGTTCGCGTCGAAGTAGGTGAGCAGAAGGTCGAGGGTATCATCCGCCGTGCCCACGACCCCGAGCCGGTCACCAGCCCTGACCGCGTGCGACGCGGCGAGGTTTACGAGAAGGTCTGGGCGCCTCTCACGCTCGGCGCCGTCAAACTGAACAAAGGCCGAACCCGACTCTACGTCAAGGCGTTGACTAAGCCCGGAAAAGCAGTCATGGACCTGAAGGCGGTTCGACTGCTGCGGCTTGATTGACGCGGGCAGGCATCGCCGTGCAATGGAGTGGCTCGACGGGATGAGCGTCAAGAGCGGCGGTGCTCCGGGCATGTCTGCGCTGAGGACATCTGCTTCCTCGTTGGAGGGCTGAGTCAGGTTGTGGGTGAGGATACGGTGGCTTTCTTAAAGGCCGTGCTCGCCAGTGGGGCGCCCCGCGTCGTGGTTTTGAGGTCAAAAGAACTATTTCATTTTCGCCAGAGCGTGGTCGAGAATGTAGCGGCAGTTGAGAACTTTCTCCGCCAGGTCAACGGGGAGGTAGTAATACTGGTTTGAAGCCTCGAACCCGATGCGGGAATCCTCCTGGGCAAGAGTGAAGAGCCGTCGGGCGACGAAGATCTCGTCCTGCGCCGTTTGTCGGATTTCTTCGATAAGGGCGTTACGCGCGTCGGGAGTGAGGGGCTTGTCTTTGGCGAGAAGCGCGTTGCGGGCGATGGTGAAGCGGGTCTGATTTGCGACGCTTCGGAAATGCAACTGGGCAGTCTCGGCGAAACGGAGCTCGGCTCGTGCATCGGCGACCTTATCGGGAGGAGCTTTTCGGATAGCTTGCCGCATCTCCGGGAGCCCGTCTTTCCAACCGGCTGCCAGCTTGGCGAACTGGTTAGCGAAGACATCCGGCGGGTAAGGGCCTCGCCACCTGTCCACATCGTCGTAGGGGAATCCGATCATGGTGGCGGCGTAGCCTGTCGGCGCCGCGTAGAGGAGGTTGGAGGGGCCGTATTGCATGGGAGCAGTGTAGAGGACGCCGATGTGGAAGGGAAATTCGCGGAAGGCGTTACTGAAAGCGGTCCAAGCCTTCCGGGCATGCGGCGCCCCTTCGGGGCCGAACCGAGAGCGGGCGACAGCGTCAAGAACAGCTTCCTTGCTGGGCGGCGGGCTCTGGTTGAAAAGTCGGGCGAGCTCGAGGTTCGGCGAAGGATACCCGCCGAGTGTCCAACTGAGCATGAGACCATCCACGCCCGTCGTGGCGAGGTTGCGGCAATGCTCTGCGACGAGGTCCAGCACGGGGAGATAGGGGACGGCGGATAGTTCCCAGGTGTTGTTGAACTGGACCTTAGCAACCGTCTTGAGTCCGGCTTGCCTTGCCAATCGCCAGTGTTCTGTTGCTCGCGGCCCCGGTCCCACCGCCGAGATGGAGTACTCGCCGACAGTAGTGTTGACGCCGCCTCGGGTGATTGGCTTCGACCACTCGCTGACGGACATTAGCCACACGGACTTCGGCAGCCTGGCGATGATATTCGGCGTCCACGCATCGTTCCAGCCCCAGTCCCACACGAGCACGCGGGCATCGGGATTGCCGCGATGGACGCCCGCTTCGATGGCGACGTTGACCTCGCCGATGATGGCGGCGGGGCTTCTGTGTTTGCATCGCGAACATTCCCGAAACCGGCCGTGGGAGGCGCAGTTCGTCAGATTCTCCGAGCCGGTGATGGTAAAGACACCGCCCAGGCCGGGGACGTTCCTGAAGACGTATGCGAGGGCGTCGGTGAGCCATTCGCGGACCTCCGGCGACGAGGTGCACATGGCGAAGTGGTCTCCTTCACGAACGCCTCTCATCTCCGGACGATTTTTGAAAAAGGCGGCGGGCATAGCTCGCGGCTCATTTACATAGAGGTAAACGGCAATGTCGTAGCGTTTGGCTCGTTGGACGAGGTTGCGGAGGTTGGCAAGGCGAATTTCGTGATTGTCGCCGAACTCGGGGAAGGTCTTGCTCGGGGCGAGCGTGCGAAGGACAGTGTGTATCCATATTCCGTTGACGCCGAGGTCCGCAAGACGCTGGAGAAGTCCGTTGGGGTAAGGGTCCAGCTCCGGGTTAAGCAGGGGGTCGCCGTAGAGGGCGAAGTAGGAATAGATGAACCGCAGGCTGAAGAGGGATTTTCCTTTCGAGCGGCGGCGCGACCGGACAGCTTGCGGCTGGCTAAGCTTTTGAACGAAGCGAAATCGCGGCTCGCCCGGCTTTTGGAATTCGGCGCCGAAGGTCTCTTGAACGATGCGTTTGATTTCGGCGGCTCGCCTCCGTGCATCGTCCGTTGGCGGCGAGTAACGCAGGGGCGAGCACGAGGGCTTCAGCGAGCCAAGCTTAATAAACAGAAAGTCGTCCTCACGAAGCGAGTAGGCGAGTTGCTCGGCAGACATATCGAGCAAACTGAGAAGTTGCTCGTATGGTAGAAGATGCCAGTTCCGTCGCAGCACAGTGATGTAGCCGCGAGTTTTCTGCTCGGGCGGGATGGGTTGAGCGAGCGGGAGGCCCATGGATTTTGCCACAGCCAGCACGTTCTCAGCGGAGGTGCCGAGGACTTTGGCGAGGCGGTCCGGCTCGACGACCGGCCAGTTTCGCCAGATGAAGGCGTGCATGCGGTCGGGGAAATGCGGAAACTCCAGCGCCCTGGGAGAGCGGCCGGTAGGTAGAACCGATCCCGCATGCAGCGTCGCTCCCGCGCAGAGAAACAACGTACAGATGAATACGAAAAGCGATATGCGTGGCTGATAAAACGCCATACCAGGTTCCTTCACTCAATTGGCGGGAACGGTGAATCAGGCGCCCGAGCCTGCGGACGTCCGGCCATTTGAAAAAAGATTATGTCGCGAAGACAAGGGTGTCAACAAAAATGAAAACGCAACTGCGTTGCGGGAGCGAAGAAGGGAAGAGGAGGCTAACGCAAAACCGCACTGCAGCGGGAGCAAGCCGAGACGTCCGCGTGGCTCGGTTTGTGATTTCGATGTTGAAGCGAGCCAACGAAATGCCGATAATCAGCAGGGGTAACGTGTGAGGGCGCGGCGAATGAGTGTTCAAGAGGCCTGGGGCGTGTTAGTTATCTTGTTCCTGTCAAGGGCTTGGACTGGCGCCGGAATCCCTGAAGGCGAGGCGTGTCAGAGCCAGTGCCCTCGAGCAGGTCGCCGGCAGAGCGCAAAGTTGGGATAAGGCAGAGGACCAACGCTCTTATTCGGCGACAAATAGGATTCGAAGAATGCCTTTTATCCTGCTATCGTGTCAGAAAAAGAACATCTGCCGAAGTTATGAATCGGAGTACCGGGCGATGGAGTCATCGAGATTTTGGAAAGGCAGGTCGTTGTGAAGCGTCGAGATTTTCTAAAAACTATGGGCGTGGGGGCGGCGTCGCTGGCGCTGCCTCGGAAGATGTTCGCACGCGGGGCGTCCGGTTCAAAGCGGCCAAACGTCATACTGGTGATGACTGATGACCAGGGCTACGGCGACCTCGGCTGCCACGGCAATCCCATCATCAAAACCCCGAATCTCGATGTGCTCCACTCGCAGAGCACCCGGCTGACAAACTTCCACGTGGATCCGACGTGCTCTCCGACGCGCTCCTCGCTGATGACGGGGCGCTACTCGTCACGGACAGGCGTATGGCACACGATAATGGGCCGCTCTCTCCTTCGCCGCGACGAGGTGACGCTGGCGGACGTCTTCGCGGCGAGCGGTTATCGGACGGGCGTTTTCGGCAAGTGGCATCTCGGCGACAACTATCCTTTCCGCCCCCAAGAGCGAGGCTTCGACGAGGTGCTGGTGCATGGTGGCGGAGGCATCGGCCAAACTCCGGATTTCTGGGGCAACGACTATTTCGATGACACTTACCGGCACAACGGCAAGCTACAGAAATTCAACGGCTATTGCACGGACGTTTTCTCCGGCGGGGCAATGAAGTTCATCGAAGAGAATAAGGACGGGCCCTTCTTCGCTTATCTCACTACCAACGCGCCGCACGGCCCCTACAACGTCGCCGAGAAGTACAGCAAGCCTTACCTTGAAAAGGGCGTGCCGACACGCCAAGCGGCCTTCTACGGCATGGTCACAAACATTGATGAGAACATGGGGCGGCTGATGGGGCGGCTGAAGAGGCTGGGATTGGAGGACGACACAATCCTAATTTTCATGACCGACAACGGCACCGCGGCAGGCAACAGGGCCGGAATGCAAGCCGGAAAGGGATCCGAGTACGATGGCGGGCACCGCGTGCCGTTCTTCATCCGCTGGCCGGGCAGACTCCGAGCGGGGAGAGACATCCCCCACGTCACCGCGCACGTGGACGTGCTGCCAACCCTCATTGAGCTGTGCGGACTCGGAAAACCCGAGAACGTCAGGTTCGACGGCGCGAGCCTCGTGCCGTTGCTCTCTGGGAAAGGAGAGTGGCCCGACCGCACGCTGTTGGTGCACTCGCAGCGAATCGAACATCCTGAAAAATGGCGCAAGTGTGCGGTGATGACTGACCGCTGGCGGCTGATAAACGGGCAGAAGCTCTACGACATGCCCGCCGACCCGGGGCAAGAGACCAACATCGCCGAAGAGCATCCCGCGGTCGTTGAGAAACTGCGCAAGGCATACGAAGATTGGTGGACGGACATCTCGGAACGCTTTGACGAATACTGCGAGATCGTCATCGGCTCCGAGAAAGAAAACCCGTCGCGGCTGACCGCTCATGACTGGCATGGAAAAAAAGTGCCCTGGAACCAGTCTCACATCAGCCAGGGCCTTCAGGCGAATGGATTCTGGGCGGTGGAAGTCGCCCGAAGCGGCGAGTATGAGCTCGCCCTGCGGCGCTGGCCTGTCGAAGTGGATAAGCCTATCACGTCGGCGATTCCGCACGGGAAAGCCATTACCGCGACCAGGGCAAGGCTCAAGGTCGCCGACGTGGATGTGACGCAGCCAATTGCCGAGGGCGCGTCCGCATCGAAGTTCCGTGTCCAACTCAAAGCCGGCAAGACACGTCTGCAAACGTGGTTCACGGATGATAAGGGCGAATCCCGCGGGGCATACTATGTGCACGTGAGGCGCTAAGTAGTCCTGTTCGCAAATACGGTGACGCATTGTCCTATGTGCAGGGAGGTTCTTAGACGGGATAACAGGATGAACGGGATGGTTCGAGGCATGAGAGGTATCCCGTAAATCACGACCTGACCACGGCGAAAAACGATGAGGCACGAGCAACTGACGGAGAAGATTATTCGGTGCGCTTACCGCGTATACAACAGAATGGGGTATGGATTCCTGGAATCGGTATACGAAAAATGCCTTGTCTTGAATTTCGGAGAAAGGAGAGTTGAAGTAAAGCGAAAGGTCAAGGACCTTTCGCAGGGATAAACAGGATTCCAAAAATCCCGTTCATCCTGTTATCTCGTCAAAAAAGATGCGTCCCCGAATTCATGAATTGCAGCACTTACCATAAGACTCGCGGCAGGGCGCTTCAGCAATTAGCCAGAGTTGCAGAAGGAATGTCACCGCTGACCCGTGCGACGTGCAAAAGTCCTCGCCTCTCTTGTTCACTTTTTGAGCAAGTACTTCTCAAACCACGCTAACAATGCCTCGCCCGCACGTTTGCCGTCTTCGCCGCCGAAGCCGTGGCCGGCGCCTTTGATGACCAGAAGCTCGCAGGGGACTTTGTTCTTCTTAAACTCCGCGAGAATCTTCTCGCTGTGGTTGAGCGGGACGAGCTTATCTTTGTCGCCGTGGACCAGCAGCGTCGGCGGATCGTCCGGCGTGACCTGTATGATGGGCGAACAGGCTGCCGCCTTCTCCGCTTCGAATCGCAAGGCCGGGAACTGGGGGGTCTTGTTGACCCAGGCACGCACATCGGTGGGCGGAAAGAAAGCCACCACCGCCGCGACTCGATCGCTTACGCGGAGAACCTTGTCCTTCGCCTTGGGGTTGCCGTTATCCGATGCTGTCCCCAACATCAGAGACAAGTGCCCACCGGCACTGCCGCCGGTAACGCCCAATCGCTCGGGATCAACACCGAACTTCTCTGCCCGCAGGCGAATGAAACGCACGCTGCGGCGTACGTCCTCGATGATCTCGGGGATCACATATTTCGGGCTGCTGCCGTGACGCACCGCGAAGACTGTGAACCCCTTGTCCACCAGGGGCTTGAAAAGAGGAACCATCTGCTCTGGCGGACGCCAGTGGGAATACCAACCACCACTGACCATGAACAGCACACCGGCCCCGTTGGCCCCCTTCTCCGGTTTGAAAACGTCGAACGTCAGCGCCATGCCGTGCTTGTGCCCGTAAACAAAGTCTGGAACAACGTCAAGGCCCTCGGCGGCCCGGACTTGGCTGACAGAAAGCACAACAGCCGCAACCAACAAAACTCGAATCAGCGATTTCATAGATAACCTCCCAATATCTGTTTAGCATTCTGACCCCGGCAAGGCCGCCAGCCCGAAAAGGGGCCGCTATTTCTGTGCTTTTCTTCGGCGTTTTCGCAGCGGCCACGGCATGACGTCGCAGCGCTGCGCCCATTTGTCGTAGAGTGCTGCCAGCTCTTTTAGCTTCTCCGGGTACTTCTCGGCAAGATTGTTGAGTTCCGTGCGGTCGGCCTCGAAATCGTACAGTTGCCAGCCGGCAGGATGCTGCGAGACCAGTTTCCACTTGCCCTTGCGCACTGCTCTGTTGCCCTCGTGCTCCCAAAAGATCGCCTCGTGACCGGCTCGCCTCTTGCCTCGGAAAATTGGGAGCAGGCTCTTTCCCTCGAGGGGTTTTATCGCGTTGCCCTTGTATGTCTTCGGACAATCCACGCGCGCGACATCCTGACAAGTGGCCATGACGTCAATAATATGTCCTGTCTGATGCGAGAGGCGGTTCGGCTTTATCACGGCTGGCCAATAGGCGATGAATGGTGTGGCGATGCCGCCCTCGTGAACCCAGTGCTTGTAGCGCCGGAACGGTGTGTTGCTCGCGTTAGCCCAGGGCAGCCCATAGCTCATGTAAGTTTCCTTTGGTCCGGGCATCACTTGTGGGTCGTTTCCTCTGAGGTTCTCCGCGCAGCCCCCATTGTCGGCGAGGAACATCACCAACGTATTCTTCTCGGCGCCGACTTCCTTAATCTTGGCGATAATCCTTCCGATGCCCTGGTCCATGCGGTCTATCTGGGCGGCATAGACAGCCATGCGCATGTCCTGCCACTCTTTGTTCTTCGCATCAGACCATGCCGGCGCCCGTGGGTCGCGGGGTGTGAGGTCCCACTTGGCGTCAACGATGCCCATCTCGATCATCCGTCGGTGACGCTTCTCCCGCAAGGCGTCCCAGCCACCCATATATTTCCCTCTGTACTTGGCAATGTCTCCCGGGAGAGCGTGGAGCGGCCAGTGCGGCGAGGTGTAAGCGACGTAAAGGAAGAAGGGAGACTTGTCTCTCGCGTGCTCGCCGACGAAACGCACAGCGTTGTCGCTGAAGGCATCCGTGATATAAAAGTTTTCCTGTTCCGGTTTGATTGGGGTGTTGTCGCGTGCCATCACTCTGCCTCGGGAAAGCTCGAAGTAATTGCTCGCTCCGCTGATGAGGCCGTAATACTTGTCAAATCCTCGATCCAGCGGCCAATGAGGGCGCTTCTCTCCGACGTGCCACTTGCCGGCCATGTAGGTGCGATACCCTCCCCGGCGAAGAACCTCGGCGATGGTCATGCAGCGGTTATTGAGGTATCCCTGGTAGGACGGAAACCCGCGATCCTGCACCATGTGCCCGATGCCTGCCTGATGGGGGTAGAGTCCCGTCAGCAGGGAGGCGCGGCTCGGGCAGCAACGGGCACAGTTGTAAAAGTGCGTGAACCGCAGCCCGCCCGTTGCCAACCGGTTGAGGTTGGGCGTGGCAATCTCCGAGCCGTAACAACCCAGGTCGGAAATGCCCATGTCGTCATTCATAATCAGGACAATGTTCGGGCGCTTTTCATTCCCCGCAGTCTCATCGCCCGAGAGAAAACGCGGCATGGCAAGCGCCGCCGCACCGCCTCCCAGAAAAGATAGGAAATCTCTTCGGACCATTAAAGGTCCCACCTTTTTCATTTGCCCTTCTCCGCTTATGTTGTCATTGTTCCTCTCCTGTCGCCTGTGCCGAGCGGCTCAGTCAATCGCCCGACATAGCGTTGTGCTACGAGTCTCCGTCTCGCCGGCGAGTTTACGGCGAGACGCCCAATCCACCTACTCTCGCGGCTCCTTCATCTGCGCTCGGAGAGCCTGCAGGAAGAAGGGAGGCACCTTGAGCCCGAGTTCCTGGCACTTGTGGACGCACTTCCAGGCCGATGCGCAGTCGCCCTCCATAAGGTGCACAAGCGCAAGGCCCCCCCACGCCCGAGCCAGGTTCGGTTCGATGGCCAGCGCCTTTGTGAAGGCTTCCTTTGCTTCCCTTACTTTCCCCCCCTGGGCATAGGCGGCGCCGAGGTTGGTCCATGCCTTGGCATAGTTGGGATTGATGGCAAGGGCCTTCCGATGTGCGGCCACCGCCTCCTCGAGCTTGCCCTGCTGATGGTACGCGTTGCCAAGGTTGGTCCATGCCTTCGCAAGCTTGGGATTGATCGCGAGGGCCTTGCGATGTGCGGCGACCGCCTCCTCGAGCTTGCCCTGCTTACGGTACGCGATGCCAAGGTTGTGCCATGCGTCGGCATACTTGGGACTGATGGCGAGGGCCTTGCGATGTGCGGCGACCGCCTCCTTCAGCTTCCCCTGCTGATCGTACGCGATGCCAAGATTGGTCCATGCCTTGGCGTAGTTGGGATTGATGGCAAGGGCCTTGCGATGTGCGGCGACCGCTTCCTCCAACTTGCCCTGCTCATCGTACACGGCGCCGAGGTTGCTCCATGCCCCGGCAAGCTTGGGATTGATGGCGAGGGCCTTGCGATATGCGGCGACGGCTTCGTTTAGCTTGCCCTGCTCATCGTACGCGGCGCCGAGGTTGCTCCATGCCCGGGCAAGCTTGGGATTGATGGCGAGGGCCTTCCGATGTGCGGCGACCGCCTCCTCCAGCTTGCTCTGCTTGGCGTACGCAAGGCCAAGGTTGCTCCATGCCCCGGCAAAGTTGGGATTGATGGCGAGGGCCTTGCGATATGCGGCGAGCGCTTGCCCCACCCTTCCTTTTTCGTCGAGCGCGAGGCCAAGATTACTCATAAGGAGTCCGAGGAACTCCTTTCTGCCCAGGCTGCGCATGTAAAACGCCCTGCCCGCCAGCGTGTTCGGAGGGTGCATGGCGCTCATATACCAGAGGTCGGATTGGCAGGCCCCCCCCTTGGTCGTCTCGATGTTAATCCTCGCCGTCTTGTCCGCGTACCTGACAAAGACGTGCTCCTCCGATGCCGCGGCGCCGAACAGCGGCAGGCCCAGCCTGTCGCCCAGGGCGAGGTAGAGCGAGGAGAGGCTGGAGCACTGCCCTTTGCTGCGCTGGAGAAGGACGTCCAGAAAGCGGTCCCTCATCGCCAGCTCGTCCTCCTTCAGCGGCCCGTACCCGCGCTCCGCGTAAATGTAGCGGTTCATGATGGCGATGATGCTTTGCGGGTCAGTCTCCCCGCCGATTCGGGAGCGGAGCTCGAGCGCCATGGCATCGAGCTGGGCGAGGCATTTGCCGACATCCAGGCTGGGGTCGTATTCCTTGCCGATGAGGAGCGCGCCCAGGCCGATATCGATTTTTTGGTCGGGGAGCGCCAGAAGCTGGTCAATGGTTTTTGGGCGAAGCGCCCTCCGAGCCCCTTCGGGGAGCGCGCGGGCTCCGCTGGCGGGCGCGCGGGCCGCCGTCATTTCCCCGCGCACCGTCTCGCGGAGATAGGCGAGCTTATCCGGGTTGAGGACGGCGTCCTCGGATATCCATCCGCGGCGGGCGCCGGCGCTGTCCGTGTACACGCCCAGTACCCAATGCGGCACGGCCGCCAGTGCCTCGAACGTCGCTCCAGCGGGGATGCGCATGATGACCCTTTCGGGATGGTGCACCTCCCGGAGCTCCGTAGCGGTTTTTATGGTGACGCGGACGCCCCTGGCGCTCAGCGGCAGAAGAGCCCAGAGCACGGCGAGTAACAGCGACGCTTTCCTCATGGCTGTAACCTCCGGCGGAATTCGGTACGCCATGGATTTCCAGGGCTCGGTGCGGCGGCCGGCAGCGTGCGAAGGAGCACCGGCCGGCACACCATCACAACTCGCAGCATACTATCATATCGGGCGTGCGCGGGCAACTCCGCCGTTGGGCCGGGGTCCTTCTCATTCCTCTCTCTGCGACTCTGCGCCTTTGCGTTACCTTTCTCTTCCCTTTTTCCATCCGCCGCCTTCGCGGGGTATCCGCGCAAGACTGAGGCCATACTCCCGATACAGCTTTTCGCTTGGCGTTTAGCATTTAGTGTATAATCCCGGAGAATCAATCGGATACCATGAGGCTTTGAAGGCTCGGAAGCATCGCTGGGCGAACGCGATTCCATTGCGGATTGTTGATTGCGGATTGCGGATTGGGGACGGCGGACGGCGGGTTGCGGACTGCGGATTGCTGAATCTCTGCGGCGGTGCCCGGTTTCAAGTCCGAAATCTGAAATCTGAAATCCGAAATCCGAGAGACCTCGGATGAGAGGAGCTGATTATGAGGAGACGTGAATTCTTGAAGGCCATGGGCTTGGGCGCGGCATCGCTGGCGATGCCGGGACCGTTGCCGGCAGCGGGGGGGGCCAAGAGAAAACCAAACTTCATCATCATTCTGGCTGATGACATGGGCTACGGCGACTCGACCGTCTATAACGGCTGGATAAAAACGCCGCATCTGGAAAGGATGGCCGCCGAGGGTTTGAAGTTCACTGATTTCCATTCCAGCGGCGCCGTTTGCAGCCCGACGCGGGCGGGACTGATGACCGGCCGTTACCAGCAGCGAGCGGGGATTCCGGGCGTAATCAACGCCGACCCGAAATTGGCCGTGCACTACACGGGCCTCCAGCCCACCGAGGTGACCTTCCCCAAGCTGCTTGAGAAAGCGGGTTACACGTCTGGCATCTTCGGCAAGTGGCATCTCGGTTACGGCAAGGAATACAACCCCCTCCACCACGGTTTTGACCGCTTCCGGGGGTACGTCAGCGGCAACATTGACTACATCTCGCATTACGACCGCATGGGAGTCTATGATTGGTGGGAAGGGATGAAGCGCATCAGGGAGGAAGGTTACTGCACCCATCTGATTACAAAGCACTCGGTGGAATTCATTGAGGAGAACAAGGACCGCCCATTCTGCCTCTATGTTGCTCACGAAGCCGTGCATGCGCCATACCAGGCGCCGGGCGACCCGCCCCAACGCGGGCCGAAAAAGGGCCGGAGCAAAAGCAAAACACGCAACGTCAAGGAGACGTACCAGCTCATGGTGAAGGCGATGGACGACGGGACCGGCGAGATCATGGCGACGGTTGAACGGCTCGGGTTAGCCGAAAACACGCTGGTCTTCTTTTTCTCCGACAATGGGGGAGCTGGACGCGGCTCCAACGGCCCTCTCCGCGGCGGCAAGGCCTCCGTGTGGGAAGGGGGGCATCGTGAGCCGGGCGTCGCCTGGTGGCCCGGCAGGGTCAAGGCTGGCAGGGTCAGCAACGACCTGTGCATCAGTCTCGACCTCATGCCGACCATGCTCGAGCTCGCCGGGGCGGCCTCACCCCAGCGGCGCAAATTGGACGGCATCAGCCTTGCGGCGCACCTTCTGAAAGGCAGAAGTCTCGGCACACGCCAGTTATTTTGGAATGGCGCAGCTATGCGCAACGGCCAGTGGAAGCTCGTCACGAGGGAGCGTGGTCTCGAGGGGCCCGGGCTGTTCAACCTCGTCGAGGACATCGGCGAAAAGAGTAACCTTGCCGACAAGTACCCCGTGCGCGTCAAGCAGATGACCGCCGCCATTGAGGCCTGGAAAAAGGACGTTGCCACCGGAGCAACCAAGCAGCCCGGCGTGCCGACCGAAGCCGACGATTCTGGAGATGGCGGGTGTGAAGGCCCCGGAGACGACGCAGGGCACGAGCCTGGTTCCTCTCCTCACGGGGAAAGCGCGGAAGTGGCGTGAGTCCACTTTTCACGACAACAATTTCACATCACACTCCTTGCCGGCTCTGTATAATGCAGGAGACCGGAAAGAGGAAGTGATAGAGCGGAGCGTTCGGAGTAAGGGTCTTCGAACCAAACGATGGAAGTATATTCGCTATTTCGAGCAGAGGCCGGTCATCGAAGAATTGTTCGATCTTCAAAAAGACCCCATAGAGCAATTTAACCTCTCTCAAAAACCGGAATATTCCGATATCCTCGCCTCACTCCGCAAGCAGTGTGACGAGTGGATTCGGAAGGCGCAATAACAGAAGGTCGGGAGAAGGGAATGACTCTCCTATGTTTTGCTGGCTTTGAAAAACTGTAATTGAGAAAGGCGAGAAACATGAAAACATTCGGGAACACACGTCGCCACTTCTTGAAAACCGTAGCCCTGGGCACGGCGGGTTTTGCGATAGAGGCACGCTTGAGAAATGCGAAGTGCCTCGTGCCCGCAATGTCTTCGGACAAGCCCAACATCGTTTTCATCATGGCTGACGACATGGGCTACGGGGATCCGCGTTGCTACAACGCCAACTCAAAAATCCCCACGCCAGATCTTGACCGATTCGCCGGCGAGGGCGTGCAATTTACCGACGCCCACACTCCCTGCTCGGTCTGCACTCCCACCCGCTACGGTGTCATCACCGGTCGCTACTGCTGGCGGACGCGGCTCAAGAGGGGCGTGCTGAACGGATACAGCCCGCACTTAATCGAACCCCAGCGGGAAACCGTGGCGAGCCTGCTCAAGTCGCATGGCTACTACACCGGGGTCGTCGGAAAATGGCATCTTGGCGTTGATTGGGCGCCGTCAGCGGACCGCGCGAGCCGCGTGGACTACAGCAAACCGATTCAAAATGGGCCCAACAGACTGGGCTTTGATTCTTCGTACATCATTCCTGCGTCGCTCGACATGCCGCCTTACGTTTACGTCCGAAACGACTCCGTTGTGCAGCCGCCAACCGAAACGCAACCGCAGCAGGATTTCCCCGCGTTCATTCGCAAGGGCGAACGAGCCGCCGACTTTCGCCCGGTGGACTGCCTGGACCATCTCCTTGAGCAGGCAGTCGGGTACATTGACGAGCGCGCCCGGAAAAGCAAGCCGTTCTTCCTCTATCTCGCGTTGACGACCCCGCACAAACCGGTCCTGCCACACCCACGCTTCAGGGGGAAAACCAAATTGGGTCCCTACAGCGACTTCATTGTGCAGGTGGACTGGACCGTAGGCCAGGTGCTCAAAGCCCTCGACAAGGCCGGGGTCGCGGAGAACACGCTCGTGATTTTCACGAGCGACAATGGTTCATTTATGTATCGCCTCGACGGGCACGACGTTCCCGACCACGTGGACAAAGCATCCATCCAAGCGTACAGGGCGGACCACCACACCGCAAACTACGTTTTTCGCGGAACCAAGGCCGACATCTGGGAAGGAGGCCATCGAGTGCCATTTATTGCCAGATGGCCGGGGAAGATCAAACCGAGAACTCGCTGCAAGGAGACGATCTGCTTGACGGATTTCATGGCGACCTGCGCCGCAATCGTCGGCGCCCGGTTGTCGAGCAATGAAGCGGAAGACAGCTTCAGCCTGCTGCCGCTGATGGAGGGGAGATCCTCGACGACGCCGCGAGCGCCGGTGATTCATCATTCCGTGGCGGGAATGTTCGCCATTCGCGACGGGCGATGGAAGCTTGTCCTGGGCAATGGTTCCGGCGGACGCGAGAAACCTCGCGGCAAACCTTTCGGGAAACCGTATCACTTGTACGACCTCTCTCAGGACATCAGCGAACGTCGAGACATCGTCGAAAAGCAGCCGGACGTCGTCAGCCGCTTGGTCCAAAAGTTCGAGAAGATTCGCGAGAGTGGCCGCAGCGTTGCGAGGCGCGATTGACGGCGCAGCGTTGGATGAGGCTCGCCGTCCGGTGAAGAGGTTTTGTGACTTGGCTGGAGTCTTTTCGGAGCGATTCTGGCTTCCTCGACGGCGGCGTCAACTTTGAGCTTGACATGTTCGTGGTCGAGGCTCCGGGCGAATACCCACGTATCAGTTGACGCCCTTGACCCGCATGCAGATCGCGTACAGTCCCTTGCTCGCGGTAATGAACAGCGTTTTTCGCTCCTTGCCGCCAAAACACACATTGGCTGTCCAGGGCTCGTCAACGCCTATCTGCTCAATCTTATTGCCCTTTCTGTCAAAAACCGTAACGCCCCGGCCAGTCAAATAGACATTGCCCTCGCTGTCAATCGTCATCCCGTCCGATCCCATCCTGCAAAACAGCTTCTTGTTCGACAGCGTCCCATCTTTTTCAATGTCGTAGGCATAGGTTTTCCCGGCGCCGATGTCCGCAACGTAGAGCTTTCTGCCATCCGGCGTCCCGACGATTCCATTCGGCTGCACGAGGTCATCAACGACCCGCGTCAGGGTCTTGTGAGCCGGCGAAAGATAATACACACACTGGCCGTCTTGCTCCATCGCCCCTCGGCGCCAATACGGTCTTTTGTAGAAGGGGTCTGTAAAATATATCCCACCGTCGGGCCGGACCCACAAATCGTTTGGTCCATTCAAAAGTTTGCCTTTGTAGTTTTTGACCAGGACGGTCGCTCTGCCCTGGGGGTCAATTGACCACAACTGATTGTTCTCATCCGCACAAGCGAGCAGATTCCCCTTTTTGTCGAAGAACAGCCCGTTGGAACGCCCGCACGGCTGCAAGGAAGTCGAGAGCTCACCATCCACGCTCCATTTCACAATCCGGTCGTTCGGCTGGTCGGTAAAGAACACGTTGCCCGCGGCATCCACAGCCGGCCCTTCCGTAAACTTGAAGTCACCGGCCAGCTTTACGACTTTCGCTCCCCGCGCCACGATACTTTGCCTTTCAGTGGCGCCGAGGGCGCTACTTCCCGGTCTCACCGCCACCAGTTCAACGCCCTTGCCGGTTCCCAAATTGCGAGAGTATTTCTTCTCCTTCCAGTTGTCCCAGTGCTCGTGAGCTCCAAGACTCGGCAGCCTTTTGACATTGCCGGAGTGGTCTGGGTCGTAAAATGTGCCCGAGGGTGGATTATCGGCCAATGCCGCCTCACGCAGATAATCGTTAGCTCCCGCCTTCCACGGATAGTCGCTCCATTCAGTCCGCAGGAAATCGAAGCCGACCGAGTCAATCGCCACCGGGTCCTCCGACGCAAAGAGGCTTGAAGTCCAGTCCACATCGAAAGGATAAGAGCTCCATTTCCTGGGTGCTTTATCTCTCGGATGGATGCCTGAGTACAGCCCGTCAATTAGGTACAGCACAGTTTTCCCGCCGATGTGAGCGTGCCCCATAATGTCCACGAGAACCCTATATTTCCCTGTCCCGCCCGAGAAGGCGGTTCTATGTAAGTCATAGTAGCCTTTCTGCGCGGGCCACCTCACTAAGGAACCGTAGTGGTTCTTGGCGCAGAGTGTCACGCCCGCACCCGTGTGGGCCTTGAGATTCGCCAGGTTGATTAAGTAATCGGCACTGGCAAACGAAACCGGCACATAGTCTTGAAGGAGATTTTCCGGATTGCAACTCCAGTAAAGTGGAACGGAGGATTGTCTCATTTTAATCCGACCGAATTTCCCCGTGTAATCCAGATACCGCACGTTCGGAAACGCTTTATGGAAAATGTTGTAGTACTCGTTGGCGAAATAGGCCAGGCTATCCCCAATCGAAATGTCGGATTGTTTGACACCAACCCTCTCTACGAGCTGCCGCAGCAGCGCCAGAATCATCTGCGGCGAGGTGTTCATATAGTCCCTTTGGCTCTCTAAATTGTAGTTTTCCGGATTGACGCCCCCGTGCCGCCAGATAAAACCGACAAAGTTCACCTTGATGACAATCTTTTCGCCCGCCTTGTACCCGACATTTCCCTTGCCGCGTTTTTTATTGATGTACCTGAAAAGTTTATCCCATGCAGCGGCATCATTGCTTTGACCTGTTAGCTCACGAATGGCCCGTGACATCATTTGGTTGACGACCGTCTGACTGGTGTGGTTGCTTTCCCACCAGTGTCCGTCTCCGGGGCCGGCCCAGTCGGTTGCATCGGGCTCGTGTACCCAAACGACGCGCCCGGGATGAATCCCCTGCGCAACTCCTATTGGCTCGTTCGCAGGTTGGACTTCGGCTGACGCAAAGTTGTCCCCGGCCGCGCTCAAAGCCAACCACATCGCCCCGACGCTCAGAGCTGTGCGCAATAAAGCTACCAGATGACGCCTCCTCGCAAACTCGAACTTCGCCTTTCTAAATGCTATTCCTGACGCCGGCATTTTTTCACCTCCGCACCTTTCGGTGACCTACTCCGGCCACACTTTGTTTATCTGCCACAGCTCCTCGCCTTTTCCCGTTCCTCATTTTTCCAAAGAGGAGCGGAGCACAACTTTATCATTTATTAAACGTGCGTGCAGTGCCGCAAAGCTCCCAATGCTCCGGATAGTGCCGCGACAGGCTCAAAGGGAGAGGATAGAAACCACTCACCACACAGAACTCTTTCTGTCACACTCTGGCGAGAACGCCCGACCGTGCACAAAGGAATTAGCTTGAGCCTTGCTGACTGCGATGCTTGCCGTTTTTCCGTACTTCCAAAAACTCGCCCTGATGAGACGAGCATTTCGGCGCCGACATCACCGAGACACAAGACAGTTGGCCTCGACGGGCATCTGACCCAGCTACGGAGGCCGAGGCGCATCTGTGGCAGTCTTCGGCGAAAAAGACGTCGCAGACGTCGCCTTTCCCCAGAATGATATTAAGTGAATCAGGTCACTTCTTTGCTGGCAGAATCGCATCCTTGGCGGCTTTGCCTACGCGGAACTTCAAAGCCTTTTTGGCCTTAATCCGAATCTTTTCGCCCGTTGCAGGGTTACGCCCCCAACGAGCCTTTCGCCTCACGACCACAAGCTTGCCCAAGCCGGGAATGGTGAATCCATCCTTGGCGCCTTTGTAAGCCATAGCCACAAGTGCTTCGAGAGCAGCTTTCGCCTGCTTTTTCTCAATCCCCCCGGCCTTTGCCATGCCTTCGATGATTTGACTCTTCGTTTTTGCCTTCGCCATGTGAACATCTCCTTTCATTAGGGTGTTGCCCGAGAAGGTTGGTCTTGTTCGGCACTTATCATTCGGCCTTCTCTCTCCTGTGAAGAAGCGGTTGAGCGCAGCCGAACCGCAATTCCGCTGCAAGTAGGATTTGTCGCAAGCCGATAATGGCAGACCACAAACGGCGGCACAAGTTTTTTCTGCCTGGCTTGAAATCGGGTGTGGCAGCGTTTCCGGGGCATATCGGGCACGGCCCTGTCATTCTCGTCGCGGTCGCCACCCCGCCGCGGCCGGGGCTGCCGGGCTTTAGCCGGCACCAGTCTTAGACACCTGCTTTAGCTGGTGGTCATCGGATGCCCTGCATCCCTCATGCCAGCCGGCTTTAGCCGGGCTTCTCGATTCAGCGGATTCATCCAGACCGTGCCACGCAAATACAGCCGCACCCTTGAAATCCCGAATCCGAACGGCTATGGTATGTCATAGAAAAGAAACTTCCACTGTGTCTTCATAGGAGGGTGTGCACATGGCGCGAATCTACGACGTTTCCGTCCTGGTTTCGGGAGAGACGCCAACCTGGCCGGGAGACAGTTTTCTTCTCCGGAAAGTCGAGGAAATCGGCAAGGGGGATGTCTGCAACAAGTCGTTCATGGAAATCGGCAGCCACATTGGCACTCACATTGACGCCCCGTACCATTTCGAGCGGGAAGGAAAGACCATAGAGCAAATTCCCCTCGATACCTTCGTTGGCCCGGCGAGGGTTGCGGCTTTCCCCGATGTTGATAGAATTGACCTCGCACAGATACAAACCGTTGACCTGTCCGGCGTCGAGCGAATTCTCTTCAAGACCCGCAACTCTAACCTGTGGCAGGACAGCACCTTCCGCGAAGATTACGTTTACCTTACTGCGGAAGCCAGCCGTGTGCTGGCGGAATCGGGGGTCAAGTTGGTCGGTGTTGATTACCTTTCCATCGAAAAGTACGGTGGGGAGAGTTTCGAGAGCCACCATATTCTTCTCGGCAAAGGCATTGCCCTTTTGGAGGGATTGGACTTGAGCGAGGTCCCCGCAGGGGGTTACGAACTCATAGCTCTGCCGCTGAGAATCGCCGGAGGCGACGGCAGTCCCGTCAGGGCTGCCCTGAGAGAACGCCCCCGTACGCAGTAGGAGGCGATGACGTGGGCGACTATGGCAGGGAGCTTGGCTCCCCGCACACCCTGATTTTGTCCACAGCGAACCAGTAGGCGAAATTCGCCTCGTAGAAGTGGAAGCGAATCTGGATTACCTTTCCGTCGTACGCCGAGAGGTCCACCACCTCCGCAGCGGTGTCGTATACCCCCACGGTGGTCCGGTCGTAATGCAGGAGGTTGACCCAGTCGCCGCCGACCTCCCGGACGTCCACCTCGGCAACCTGATCGTCGGCTGTGTCGTCCGCATAGACCCTATAGTTCTTGTTGAAGTTGAGGCGGACCTTCGTGTGATTCGTGCAATCAATCTCCGGCGTGATGAGCTCCTGATCCAGATCCACGGTGCCCGCGAGGTCGCTGTTGGTGATCATGTAGTTGTCGGTCATGCTTTCGATGTCCGGGTCCTCGTTGCCGAGCATATTGCCCGCGGTGTTCCACAAACGCCATGCGCCGACGGGTTCCCCGCCGCCGTTCACCACAGTCCATCCGGCGTTGAGCAGATCGTCGGGCACGTAAAGATTACTGAACCCGTCGAAATCTTCCTCCAAAATGGTGAGGGGCGCAGACGGCATGGGCACGACCACGGAGCCACCTTGAGCCTCCATAGCGGCTTCGAACTCCTCGTTTTTGTATTTCTTATTATGACCTTGGCTGGTGCCAGGGTCGTTACAAATGATCTCCGTAGCCGTGCAGCCCTTTGCCACGACGAAATGGCCACCTGCCCAAGCATAACCCCTGTTTGAAAGGTGTCCAGCTACCAGAGCTACGATCACCGGATGGCCCGCCTCGATTTCTTCCTTGAGCCTGTCGAGCCCCCAATCAGACGCTGCGTAGGTTTGCGAGAGGCCCGCGTACCCGGAACCAAGCGCCGAGAGCTGTGCCGTGGTCGTCGGGGAGCCGTTGTAGTTATTAGTAGGATCCCCGTACTTCTCATTGAGCCAATCATCAATATCCTTGATCCCATCCGCGTCGGGAACGGTCCCCAAATAGTAGCAAAAAACCATGAGCGAGGAGGCCTGACCGCAATTCTGCGTCTTCCCCCACTCGCCCGGCGGCACCTGGGCTTTGAATGGGACATCCAGATTCAGCTGGATCGCCGCGCCGACCCTCAGCGTCAGGGTGTAGTTGGTGTTGTCCCCCCAGGCACGGCGGTAAACTTTTACATAGTAGGTTCCCGGGTTCAACCTCTGCAGGATCAGCTCTTCGTGGGCCCCCGACCGAGCGGACGACATTAGGACTTCGCCAGGCTCCAGGACAAGGTTCCGATTCACGTCATGGATCAGTTTTACGTTAGCATCGTCAGTCAGATTATGAAGCCTCAAAGTGAAATCGTGAATCGATGACAGATCGAAACGGTAATAGTCCGCTTCGTCGGCATTGCCCACCCAGTCCTCCAATGTCCGGGTGTCGCTCAGTGTCCCAATGTCCCGGGCACTCCCCAGCGTATTGCCCGGGTCCGCCGGAGCCGGTAGGACCGTCAGGCTAAGGGTGTAGTTGGTGTTGTCCCCCCACGCACGGCGGTAAACTTTTACATAGTAGGTTCCCGGGTTCAACCTCTGCAGGATCAGCTCTTCGTGGGCCCCCGACCGAGCGGACGACATTAGGACTTCGCCAGGCTCCAGCACAAGGTTCCGATTCACGTCATGGATCAGTTTTACGTTAGCATCGTCAGTCAGATTATGAAGCCTCAAAGTGAAATCGTGAATCGATGACAGATCGAAACGGTAATAGTCCGCTTCGTCGGCATTGC